>Ga0078972_1001884_pt1 | contig 73684 bp, 58 predicted proteins | sample YelNatPaOPGAMG01_FD_67568 | JGI IMG/M metagenome (GOLD analysis project Ga0078972, IMG submission 67568) | Hot spring thermophilic microbial communities from Obsidian Pool, Yellowstone National Park, USA - OP-RAMG-01 (SPADES assembly) (version 2) | ecosystem: Environmental > Aquatic > Thermal... | reverse complement strand
ATCGAGAGTAATAGAGAATATTTATGTCTTTTAAACCAACTAATGCGCTACAAATCTGGCTAGGATCAGAAATGACAGGGGTGTTATGTTTATTGTTTTTCACAGATCAAAAATACATGCATCCCTGTCACTTAGATACGTAAAAACTCTATAAATAGGCCAAACTGGAATTAGTAAATCCCGCTAAAAACCGAAGAGCCATTTATCATTCATCTCTTCTCTCTGAGAAGAGATGAATGATAATTGCGTATTCAGGAAAAACCCTTGCAGAAAGCGACTTATCAGTCAATAAAAAATAGCAATTGCTCAGAAAGACGGCGTGTTTGTGAAAATTCACAGCATCAGAAAATTACAGACTCAGAGGCGGCGCCCAGAATCGAACTGGGGTACAGGGCTTTGCAGGCCCTTGCCTAAGCCACTCGGCCACGCCGCCAAAACAGAAATACTGAGACTTTACTATAGTGGAAAAAATTTACCATAAACCGATTTATCGCAAAAGTCGACACAAGAACAGAGGCGATAATCTTTACTAGCAGCGGTTAGGAAATATTACAAACGCACCAAGGAGAGCCCCGCCGGATGGTGAAATCGCGTATTTTCAAAAGAAATCGACGATCTTTGGATGGATATGGTCAAAAGAGAACACAGTTAAATGTTTCTGTTACCAAAATCAGCTTCCGAAACGATCATCGACCTTTTGTATCAATAAATCCGGTGAATCTTTTTAGCAGAATCTCTTTTTAGATAATGCAAGCACCTGAAATGTTATCCTAACAGCAATTTCCACTTTTTATAGTGGGGTCCCGGTTTGCCCTTCATCAGAACGTCAACCGGTTTTTTTCCTGGACCTGGCCCTTTGTGATTGATTCAACTCCGTTTTACGCAATCTGATGGAATTGGGAGTCACTTCGACACACTCTTCCTCGTTGGCATGTTCAAGTGCCTGTTCAAGGCTGAGACGGCGCCAAGGGGGAGCTTTGACGAATTCGTCGGCGGTAGAGGAACGCATATTCGTCAGTTTCTTCTCTTTTGTCGGATTGACGTCTATGTCTTCTGCTTTGTTTGACTCCCCAATGATCATCCCCTCGTATACTTCTTCACCGGCTGTTACGAATAAAGTGCCCCGGTCGGCCAAATTGGCCAAGGCATAAGGCGTAGTCACACCGGAACGATCGGCAACCAGACTGCCTGTATTCCTGGTTCTGATTTCTCCCAAATACGGTTCGTAATTTTCAAAAGCGTGGTGCAACTGAGCAGTTCCCCGCGTCTGCGTGAGGAGCTCATGACGTATACCTATCAGACCGCGAGCCGGGATCAAATAATCCATTCCGACAATCTGACTTTCGGAGTGGTGTATTTTTTCTACCTTTGCCCTTCTTTTTGCCAGAAGTTGAGTAACTGCACCCAGGTGTTCTTCCGGGACCTCCACGAATAACCTTTCCATCGGCTCACACAGCACGTTGTCGATCATCTTGGTCAGAACTTCAGGTTTCCCCACCGTCAGTTCAAAACCTTCCCTTCTCATCATCTCCACCAATACCGCAAGGGCCAACTCCCCTCTGCCTTGCACCTCAAAAGTGTCTGCTCTCTCCGTTGGGAGGACTTTTATTGCCACATTCCCCAGGACCTCGGCGTCAAGGCGCGTCTTTAGCATTCTGGCCGTCAATTTGTCGCCGTCACGTCCGGCCAGCGGCGAAGTGTTGATGGCAAGGGTCATGGACAAACTGGGCTCGTCCACGGACAAAAGCGGCAAAGCTACAGGTGAAGAAAAATCGGCTAAAGTTTCTCCCACGGTCACTTCTTCAACACCGGCCACTGCTACTATGTCCCCGGCTTCGGCTTTCATGACACTTACTTTTTCAAGTCCCTGAGGAGCTAAAAGTTCCACGCATTTGCTCCGGACCTGAGATCCATCACGCCGCATATGCATAATTGGCTGACCTTTGGAGATCTCACCTTCTATTATTCTACAAACCGCCAGACGCCCAAGATAAGGGGAAGCATCCAGGTTTGTAACGAGCGCCTGCAGGGGCGCGCCTTCATGATAAGTCGGGGCGGGTAAATATGCAAAAAGGGCATCCACCAACGGGGACAGGCCATCCGAGAGTTGTTTCTCGGTCGGAACGGCTGCATACAGTCCTTCCGGTTCATTTGCCTGGATATATCCGGCTCGTGCGCTCCCGAACAAAAACGGTATGTCCAATTGCGATTCCGGAGCGTCCAAATCAAAAAACAGCTCAATCGTCTCGTCGATAACCTCTTTGATTCTAGAGTCCGGGCGGTCAATTTTGTTGACGATTGGCACCACTTTCAAACCGGCTTCAAAAGCTTTCCTGAGCACAAAACGCGTCTGAGGACGCGGGCCTTCAGCCGCATCGACGAGCAACATTGCCCCGTCTACCATCGACAAAGCTCGCTCGACCTCACCTCCGAAATCTGCGTGTCCGGGGGTATCGACTATGTTTAGCTTGCGATCACCAAAGATAAACGAAGCTTGCTTTGATAAAATAGTAATACCTTTTTCACGCTCCAAATCCATGGAGTCAAGAACTCTATCCACAACTTCATCACGCGCATTATAGGCAGATGATTGGTGCAGCATGGCATCTACCAAGGTTGTTTTGCCATGGTCCACATGGGCTATAATGGCTACGTTACGAAGTCCGTCTCTTTTCAACAAAATACATCCTCACTTAATATAAATATTAATTTTTTATCAATAATACAAAACGACCTAGCGGACCTTTTATATTACAATTTAGCGTCTTTAACGGTAGATTAAAAGTAAAAAGAGCTCTAGAGTACTTTTGATGAACCGAGAAATCAAATCAAATCACCCGGAAATAAGTAAATTTGAAAGAATAGCAAAACTCTTTTTGCTTCTGCTGCATACCGCAACACCTCTCAGTCTAGACCAAATTGTCCGAGAAGTTTCGGGTTATCCGAAAGACAACCATGAAAATCAAAGACAGATGTTTGAACGGGACAAGAAAGAGCTGCGAGACGGCGGCATAGAAATAAAAGCATATGAGTTATCCACCAAAGATCAATACGGATACAAAATAGATACTGAAAATCATTATATCACATTGCCGGATTTTACGCCGGAAGAAAAGATGATCATCAATCTTGCCCTTAGCGCAGTCACCATAAGCGATATCAACGGACGTATTGCTTCCGTAAAACTTGGCATTTTACCGCAGAATAGCGACAAAAACGAGGTCATGACCCTTGAAAGCGCCCCATTTCTATCCCTCATCTCCAACAGTTTGAAAAAAGGCTTTGCCGTTGACTGTATTTACAGCGGCCGGCCGAGATATCTAATCCCGGCCTTTTTACAATTCAGTATGGGAAAATGGTATCTCCATGGCTGCCAGGTAGCAAAAGAAGACAGCGACCGCCTTTTCGAAGCAAACGTAAGAAGCGCCAAAAAAACCGGGTCTGCGAAGAAAAAACAACACGATGTTGCAAATATTGCAATGGATTACACTCTCGAGAAAAAGAAATTCCGCCTGGACAAAATTACCTCGATACAGCCGACCAACACAAAAATTAAAGATGAAGTGCGAAAAAATGTTTATTCCCTTTGTAAAAATGATTCTGATGATACAGAAGATTTAGCTGCGAACGACAACGCTCTTGCAGCGACAATCCAATTGTCCGGGGCCGACACAGATTTACTCAAAGGTTGGCTTGATCATGGGGCACAGATAATTTCTACCGAGAACAACCTTGTTACCATCAAAACTTTGATTACCAATGACCCCAAACGAATCATTCCCCACCTCCTGACGTTCGGGGATAAAATAGGAATCACAGAACCTGAAAGCATCCGTCAGGAAATTGCCTCATACTTAAAAAATTATCTGGATTCTATTCGCGAGGCCGCCGTAGCACCCTGTGTCGTGCAATCTCGAGATGCCAATCTGAAATCAGGCAAGGCGGCAAAGCTCAAAGATGGGGCCAAAACCAAGAATATCGCACGACAAAAAACTCAAAATCAGAAAACTTTCAGCCCTATACCCGAGTCGGTCGGTAGGCTAAACGAACTGCTTTCGATTGTACTATATATGACCTCAAATCATCCGGAATTCTTATCGGGACCGCACCAGGAAAAATATATCGAAGCTTCAGCCGGCATCAAAGAGCTTTCGGAGATTTTTCAAATAGATACAGATACATTAGTCAAACGATTGGAAGCTGCCTCCCTCCTTGGCATACCGCCATACGGGCCGGAAAATTTGTTGGAACTTCTGATCGAGCCGGACAGCGACAGCGTCAAACTCACTTTGACGGAAGAATTCATGCAACTAAAAAATTCTCCCGGATTAACTTCCGAGGAAAGCCTCTCACTCGTAGCGGCACTGAAATCTCTCCTGGCAATCGTCGATCCTTCCGTGGATAAAAAAAACATTGTCTCTTGTATTGAAAAACTGGAGCCTTTGATCAACGCCAACTATATCGATATTGATTTACGCTACGACGAGGAAGAAAAAACGAAAATCAATCTCCTGAAGAGATTAGCTGAGAACAGACAGACGGTTGATATCTTCTATCCGGAAAAGACGGACTTGGCGCTGGCTGCAGCAGAGAGACCAGGAGGCATTGAATACAGACCGCGCAAACGCCGAGTAACCATCTTCCAAGTAGCATTGCGGGAAGGTAAATTTTATCTAGACGGATATTGCCACCTGGCAAATGACTTCAGAAGGTTTTCCGTCGCCAAAATCACCAAGATAGAAGAGCTTGGTCCCGAGGAAGCAGGTCATCTCACTACGGCAGATAACCTTCCTGAGGTATTTCATCAACAATCGGCATTTGCCCCCGGATCTGACTCCAAAATTGCCAAAATCGAGGTACCTCCCGATAAGCTCCATCTTTTCAGACAATACCAATACAGTGAGCCGCAGATAAACGACAACGGCAATTACGTACTCGACGTCGTTGTTGGCGATCCCGGCTGGCTCGGCAGCTTACTACTCGGAGCCGGCCCCGGCACAAGAGTCATAACACCGGAAGAACTTGCCAACGCAGGGAAAGACTTGGCCGAAACTCTGTATAAGCTTTATGGCCCCTGAATGTTTGCAAATACCGCAGCTTTTTGCCATACATAGATATTTCCGGATGCCTGTAGCCAGATGTAATTTTTTGCGGCTTTAGCTACTTCATATCTACCGGTAATAAATGATTATCACCGTCAAAGATAATCGTTTTATGCTGAGCATAGCGAAAATACAAAAGGCAGACAGTAGCTATTATACCCATGCGACTCCTTCAGCTGGAAGTCAACTCCCCTATTACGAAAAAGACGGAACATGGGACGGAGCCCTCAGTGACTTACTCGGCCTGAGGGAAAAGACGGTTGTCAAAAAAGATTTGGATAATATCTGGGCAGGGAACGTGGATCTGTCAAATGATTTTCCCGGCGTCCGTCATAGTAGGATCAAAAATGCAGCTTTTGATTTTACTTTCTCAGCACCCAAATCTGTCAGTATTCTTTTTGGTCTGACAGAAGATGAGATCTCATCTCGTATCGCCGAGAGCCATGAAAGAAGCGTCAAAACAGCATTTTCTTACCTGGAACGCGAGTGCTCCTACGTCAGGAGGACAGAGCACAAGATACAGACAAAAAAACCGGCCAAAGGGCTTCTTAGTGCCCAATTCCTGCACAGGACAAGCCGGGCAAATGACCCGCACCTACATACACACCTAACCATAGCCAACTTGTCAACCGAGGGAAGCGGAAAATGGTCGGCACTTGCCACCAGGATCCTTTACGGCCATATCCGCAACGCCGGGTTGCTGTATCATTGGAATCTCCGCTTCGATTTGTCGAAAAGTTTAGGCGTCTCCTTCACCGACAGTCGCCCTTATGCTGACCTTATAGGCTTGGACAGAAAAATTATCCTGTCTTTCTCAAAACGACAACAACAGATGACCGACGAACTGGCTTTCTTGGATTTGGCAACTCCTCAAGCTAAGAAAATAGCCCTTTACAAAAGCAGGCCGCCTAAAGACTTTTCGACTCCGTATTTACAACTACAGGAAAAATGGAAAGAAGAAGCTTACGGGCTTGGTATATCAAACAGAAAACTCCATTCTTTATTGCACAGCCAAAAACATTTTTTCTCATTGGCAAACGGCGAAAATAACGAATTGTCCGATACGAGCAAGCTGTTGGACAATAACAATGTCAGTCTCAATCGGGAGAACACAACAGCAAATCTTCTAAAAGGTAGCTATGCCAACGATCAAGAAGGGAGGGATGAGGCAAAAATAGATACAAATCAAATTTCAGATCTGACATCTTCTGCGAAAAAGCACGTAGCAGAACACGGGCGCATACTTTCCGACTTTCAACTGACCTTTACCAGAAAGACCCTACTTACATCGTGTCTTCTCCATGTCAATGATCAACTGGCACCAAAAGATATCGAAAACGGCATAGACCAATTTCTTTCTTCCCGGGAAGTCATTTCCCTAAACGAAGACAGCCACACAAAAAATATTTACCGGCAAGTATTTTCTCCCGACAACAAAAGCTATGACCGGACCAACCCTCGGGGCCACCTTGATCTAGGGCAGGAAAATACTGATCACTTTGTAGATACTTTCTCTTCTGAGTTAGAAAAATCTGGCCGCCCGGAAAAAGAAAAAGTATATATGCATCAAAAAAATTTAGTAATCCTTTCGAAAATAGCTGCTATACAAAGAAAAAATCACAAAAATCAAGACATAAATATTACCGGTAGAACAGAGCTTTCTTTGCCAACCGGAGTAGCTGCTCCGGTTGATGGAAGTATTGACTCTTTTGATCCTTACGATACACAAAAAACTGATCCCGGCTCTCTTGACAATAAAATACAGGGGAACGAAGTTTTCCCGAGAGAAAGAAAAATTATACTTACCTATTCCAAAAACAGGGCCCATCTCATCAGCGCAATTACCGGTGAAGAAACCCTTTCTTTGCAAGAACTTCTTTATAAATGCAAACTTGAATCAGAAAGAGAAAATAAGTTGTATTGCGTCCTGAACGGTTATATCAGAAAAAACGGCATCATCGGCGGCGAGGTCGGACAAAAAATTCATCTGGATTACAACTCAAAGAACTTTGACAGAATCATGGCCCAATTTGAAGAAAAGCTTTCTTCGTCGTTGAGCAGTTTCCTCAATCACAAAGAAGTTACTTACGAGCTGTCCGTCAATCCCATTCCGCTTATACTAAAAAATATTTTAGATCAAGGAATTACTTCACAGCAAATTAATTTTACCCAAAAAATTGACTTGGCATCGCTGATCAAAGAGCACCAAAAAGAAAATGTAAACTTTAGCGAAAAAAAGCAAATTCCGGAAAGCATCATCAAAGAAAGCGCCGGGGAAATCGTAAAAAGCTCCTTAGATCTAGAACTAAATCGGCCGGTCAGCAATACGGCTGCAATTACAACTGGGTCTCATCCCGGTCATTTTACCTATATAACTGATCGAAAAAAGAAAGTGATATTAGTAGAGGAGAAAAAATATTTTCTTGATGAACTAAAGAGCAATCTTAGCAAATTGCAAAATAACTATGACCATATTATTGTAGTTGCCGATGATTGTCTTGAACTAAAAACACAAAAATTCCAACGAAAAGCCCTAGCGGAAGAACTTGAAAGATCAGAGACCAACAGATATTTATCCTTTGGGGGGAAAACCGATAATGATTATTTGCATATTCACCGCTACCGATTGAAAGGATCACGAAACAGAAGTATTTGCCCCCAAAACAACTATTGCTTTTCTTTGCCCCAAAAGCAATATTTTTCTCCAGTTATAACACAAAGAAGGACTCACCCGAAAGGCAATTTAATGATTCTAAACCCTGGAGAGGCGGAAAAGCTGATTGCCCGACGCAGAAAAACTCTCGATTGGTCTGTAGGGATTACACACTCGGACCTTAAAAAGACTGACCGCGATCTGCTGGCTAACAGATCTTTTCAGCAGAGAAACTCAGATGAAGGAACTGCTTACCGCAGTGAGTCTATATGTCTTTTCACAATAGGTATTCCCGCAAAAATACCTCCTGGCTTTGAGAAAGACGATCATGTTCACATCCTGGTAAAACCAAAATTTATCCCAGAAAATGATATAGAAAGATATTTAGAAGACCTCTGTGGTAAAAGCAATGGTTTGCAAAAAGAGCGATTCCGTGAAAAGACAGGAAATCAGGCTGATTACAGGATCTCCCCTCAAGTAAATACTCCTTATAGACAGAGTAAAAATAACCTTAGAAATTACCAACCGGCGCTCAATAAAACCGATGTCTACCAAAATGAACATCGCCGGAATAAAAAGCGGTATTTAGATAATCAGAATATGACAGGGGTCATAGAAGAAAGATCAGACTTTTCGGCAGAGAAAAAACATGACGGCGTTGATCACAAAAGTCATGATTTAGATAAAAGGCAGATCGGCAAAACTTCAAATTATAAACTGCGTGAGTCTTTTGAAATATCGCTGTAAGAAATATCTTTTTTTGCCGCTCCAAACAAATTATCTTTTGCTTTAGGGGACAACTTATTTGTCTTCTCCCCTTTCAGACCATCATGATATCTGCCGGCATATTTTGAGATGATATCTCGGGATTTAGGTAAATCGTTGCGATGCTGATAAGCTATTTTTTTTCCTTTGTCAAAAATAGCATTTGCATAACGGTTTTTTTCAGAACTTTTGTTATCCGATTTGTCGGCAGTATAAATTTCGGCTGCTTTTTTATCTTGTAATGTATACCCGGGAGTCAAATTGACTTCACCGACGTTACTGCCCATGAGGACTAAGGCTTTTCCTTTATTGCCGCGGCTTATTTCGTCTATGGGAAGTCTTCTCACCTTCCTGACAGATGCCGTGTGGCTGTCTTTCTTATCGTTGAATTTTTTTCCATGGCTGGTTTTTGAGTAGACTATTTCATCTTTCTCCCCGCAAATAAGCGAGATATTTTCAAGAGTCTGCCGGTCACCCAAGCCCGGTAAAATAAATTTTGTCTGGAAAAGAGTAAAAAACCCGTCAGCTACTGTCGGCCAGCGCCGTCTGGCCTGAGAAAGATCTTGTAAACAAGCCAAAGTAAGAACACCTTGACTTGCACCTTCAGAGATTATTTCAGGAAGATCATACAAAGGTGCAATATTGGCCAACTCATCCAAAACTAAAAGCAAACGGTTGCTATTTGCAGAACTATTGCCTGCCATGGTTTCTTCTTTGGCATGATTTACATAGGCCGCTCTTTTGATATCTGAGATAAAACCTGCGATAACGGGTGCAAGCAATTGTTGTGTCTCCCCACTGGCTACAACATAGACGGTAGATTTTTCCTTGAGAAAAGAGGTGTAATCCAGACGAGGCAACTCGCTGCTGGCAATAACCCCCGAACTCTGGTAACAGGAGCAGACAGAAGATGCAGTAGACCAGATACCGCTTTGCTCGCGAAAATCGGTATTGATTATGCCCGTTAATACATCTAAAGCCATTTCAGAAGCAGACTCTTTAGATGCCAAAATTTTTATTGCGCTATCTCCTTCATGTCTGTTTACCCACCCGATAAAATCACGGAAAGAAATATCAGCTACCGAAGCCGCATGTAACAAAGTTGCCAGTAACTCGGTAGCTCTTTGGGTCCAATGCTGAGATTCCCCTTTATTGGCGTCAGGCCGGGCAGAAGTCACCATGGATCTTGCCGTAAGTAGAGCTTTGTCAAACTCTGCGGAATAATCCAGAGGAGACCAGCCTATTGTCTCTACCTCGTTATGCAAAGAGCTCTCATTAGCCGGATTAAAGATATAACATGGGCCAATTTTATTCCTGATCCTATAAGTTTGATCAATCACATCACGCTTAGTAGATGTAACAACAACCGAAGACGGCGCTATCAAAACATTTGGGACAACGACAGATGTCGTCTTACCAGAACGCGGAGGACCAAGTACCAGAACTCCGCATTCTTTTGGTGCAAATATAAAGCCTTTATTGCCCCTACCTAAATAAATACCGCCATCCGCCAATGCATTTGCTGCCCAAATTTCTGACAATTTCTGCATTTCAAAGCTTTCCTGATGGGACATTTATCTATATTGACAAGTAAATTTACTTATTCGTTACCGAAAATATTATTTTTTTTTATTCTTATCACATAAAAATAGTGTAAAGTCGCATCTGTCAAGGTTGATAAAAATATTTTTTTATAAAGAAAATTATGAAAAAATAGGACTTAGATACTTGCAATTTAGCTCAAAATCGCCTTGTATTTTGTAAGCAATACTTATAACTCGGGAGGAGACAATTGAACAGAAGTGAATTAATAGAAGTCGTAAGTTCCGATACGGGCCTTACTCGTCCGCATATAGAGCTGGCACTTGATGCCTTAATCTACCGTATCGTCAGCGGATTAAAATCCGGTGATACTATCAGAATTACAGGATTTGGAACTTTTAAAATAAGAGAAAGAAAAGCAAGACAGGGACGCAACCCTCAAACGGGAGCGGCCGTAAAAATCAAGGCATCTAAAGGCATTGGATTCACCCCCAGTGCACGCTTAAAAGAAAATATCAATGCACGTTCTGCATTGAATAAGCCTAAAAGAGTAGAGGATGCCATGACGATTCGCTCTGTTATAGCATCAAAAAGAGTAACAACCCCAGCTGCACCTGCCAAAAGACAGACAGCCTTGTCTACGACAAAGGCTCCAGCTAAAAAGATTGCAGCGACGAAGGCTCCAGCTAAAAAGATTGCAGCGACGAAGGCTCCGGCTAAAAAGATTGCAGCGACGAAGGCTCCGGCTAAAAAGATTGCAGCGACGAAGGCTCCGGCTAAAAAGATTGCAGCGGTGAAGGCTCCGGCTAAAAAAGCTGTTGTCACAAAGGCTCCGGCTAAAAAGATTGCAGCGGTGAAGGCTCCGGCTAAAAAAGCTGTTGCGACGAAGGCTCCGGCTAAAAAGATTGCAGCGGTGAAGGCTCCGGCTAAAAAGATTGCAGCGGTGAAGGCTCCGGCTAAGAGAAAATAGCAAAACTCAACGGGGTGACAAAGCCTCGTTGAGTTTTTTCACAATACACCCTCTGTCCTCCATGACAAATATTTTATAGGAAATCAGCGGGCAAATACCGTAACGTCTGCAAGAGACTTGACTGGAAAATCATAGAAAAAACAACGGATCGACGTTATCTCTAAGGAGTAAAAAAGATTTGTTGTGATATAGTCCATGTATTATAAACAGTGAGTTTTATTTTTGCTATGAAGAGCTGTTTTTGTCTATGCATATGCTCCGTGGGATAACTTCTTTAGCAAAAAATACTCTCTTTTTACCGTAAATTTTTACTCTTAACTATTTTGACCATAGCCGGACACAGGTGACATCGGTCAGATATCATAGCGTGCCGATCAGAGACAGCTGATTATAAATCAGACATCAGCTTATAAGCTTCAACTTTTGATGAGCTAAACATGGCGGCATGTTCTCTATGCTTTGATAAAATATAATCTCTGAACTTATTTACGCTTTCACGATAAGAAGATTCGTCTTTTTTCCCCGGATCAATATCCATGGTTGAAAGCAGCTGACTCTTGTGCTCCATCAGAGCCATAATTTTTAGCTCTTCATAATTTTCTATATCTTCTCCATGATCGATTTCATCAGCCTCAAAAAGCAACAGTGACTCAGGTCTAAAGTGCGGCCATTTTTGCTCGGGATAAAAGAATGGATCTCTGGCTGCAACTATTGCGTCCACACTGATAAAACCTGCATTTCGATGATCAGGATGCAGCCTGTAGCGTTTCCAGGGGTCGTGGGCCAATACTACATCAGGCCTAATTTGCCTTATCAGTGCACAAACGGCAGCTACCTCTTTTGGACTATAAACTAATTCGCCGTCCGTAAAATGCAGAAAATGCGTCCTTTGCTCGGCTATCGATAGATCACAGTTGGTTATGACTTTGAATGCTTGTCTTTGTTCCAATCGACGTTTGGCTATCAATGTTGCTTGATCATCGGCCGGATCCCATGTCCCTTTTGAGCCATCCGTCAAAACCAGATAGTGCACCTCGCAACCGGCGGCTGCCCATTTGGCCAAAGTAGCACCACACTGAAAATCTATATCATCAGGATGAGCCCCTATGGCAAGTGCAATTTTTGGCGTAGAGATATTTTTACTCATTGTTCTCCTAAAATATATTTTGTTCAGCTATTGCGAGCCCTTCTTCCAGGAGGCTCTCGAGCTCATCGACTCCCAGGATATCCAAATCTTCGGGTATATCTATATCAAAACCTATATTTTTATCTTCTAAGATGATGTAGTCGATCTTGCGCTTTAGCGCTTCTTTTTGGTGAAGGAGAAAAGAATTTTCTCCATAATGGAATTCAAAAGGAATATCGGTTGATATTTTGAGCAAATTGGTACCCGTTTTACGGAGATCGGGAACAATCACCATCGTGTCAAAATTGGCATAACCCGATAGATTGCCGATCTTGGGGAGATCTGAATGAACAATTATCGCCTGTTCATAGTGCATGGCATGCAATTGCTTAACGGCTACAAATACTTGAGCCGAGAGACCGGCAATATTGCTAAATATAACCGAAGCTCCCAATGATTTCGCCCATCTATCAACCAAAGAATCGTCGCATACGACAAAAGTGTCAAGCTCTTTTGTCGATAGAACAACCCTTTGAGCAAGTGCCAACGCCAGATAAAATCTTTGCTCCGCTCTATAGTATTCGGAAAGACGTTGTTTAGCCAGATGAAATGATTTTACGGGAATTAAAAGAGCGCTGTCAGGCACTTGCGAAAACTCTTCGAAAATTGCTTATCCGTCATGGAATGGCTATTTTACCAGATCATAGATATTGACGGCCAGTAATGCAAGAACAAGTCCGATTACCGACAGGTAAATCCAAAAAAATACCCACCTGGATTTATGTTTGGCCAAAAAGAAGCGGCGTATCCCGATGATGTCAAAAACCAAAGCCACAATCGCCAGTGGTATGCCAATGGCGGGGCCCACACTGGCAGAAAAACCGGCCAATGGAGCGACAAAGGGCAAGAATATGTAGGTTAAAAGGCACCTGGCTGCAGAAATCAACATAGCCTTGCTGAACATATTTTGAGCGCCTCGCGTCGATTTTGAGGAGCGCTCTTTACCGGGGTTGACACATAACAGACGACAGATCAATAAATCAGCCTGAGAGGAATCGTCAGGGAATTTTTCATTTACGTCTGCTATCGGTTGTTCAATAATGGCCATGTCTGTTTACCGTATCTATAGTATTACTCTAATACTATAGGTCTCAGAAACACTTTTGCCTAATCAAAAAGACGGCTAAAAAAATATTTACTGAAAAAAATATATTCCATGCCTCAGATGAGATGTCTCGCCATCTGTTTTTACAAAGTCACAACGCACAGATTCGGACTTGATCAATTGCTAAAATCTCAAGATCAGCAAAATAAGTTTCTCACGGTTATATTCTCAAGAGGCCGGAACCCGAGCAGCTCTCGCCCCATTTGCAAAGCATAATCGTCAGTCATCATGGCCACGTGATGAATTGCCTTGACGAGACTGTCTTCTTCCGAGCTGGCGATATCGTCGGAAAAATCCGGCACTTCCGGGCAAGAAGCATAAAACTCCACCAATTCGCTGTTCAACTTGATGAACATCTCATTTGTCTTTTCCACTTCCGGAGCATTATAGATAAACTCAAAATTAAATTTTCTAAAAGATGAAAGGGCTTCCCCGTAATCTTTCCTCATCCCGATAACAGAGAAATTCGTAAAACAATATATCATTTCGTCAATAAAAGTATTGACCTGAGATTGTTTACTTTTACCCGCCAGTGCAATGATATCGTCCGGAATCATCTCCACCGATACCATTTTTACGCTCAAAGCATCTTCCAGATCATGGCTGCAATATGCAATCCTGTCGGCAAAAGAGACCACGGCGGCCTCCGGGGTTTTCGGAATCGGTCTCGACCAGCTGTGATTTCTGATACCGTCCAATGTTTCTTCGCATAAATTCAGCGGAGCTAGAACTACATCGGCGCCGAAAGAACCGTGATAAAAATAATTGGGGATAAACCGAGCAAAAGCCTCTTCTGCGGCATGTCCGCCCGGCCCATGACCTATGTCGTGACCAAGAGCGATAGCCTCTGCCAGATTGGCGTTCAGCCCTATGGCCTTTGTAATCTTGGATGCTATTTGCGCCACCTCAACGGCGTGTGTGAGCCGATTGCGGAGATGATCGCCGGGAAAAGCAAAAACCTGAGTTTTCCTGGCCAATCGCCTGAAAGCCGAGCTTAGTAAAATGCGATCCTTGTCCACTTCAAAACATGTCAGGTATTTGTCAGGAGATTCCGGCTTGGATCTGTTTCCGCCCCATGCTTCCTTGGCCGCCAGATTATTTAACCCGGCACCGATTATTTCCTCTCTCGGCTCTCTGAAAGCGGGCATCATCGGGTTATCAGCGTAAACGCCCATGGCAGATCTCGTTATAATCTCGTATCGCCCCGAGAGAGGCTCCAACACTGTATTTATTCTTACTTGGTCATCGCTTGTCAACATCATAGTTCCTCACTGCAATATTACTATTATGTGCTTTTAGTATATCTCCGGGATGTAATAAAACTAATTTGTCGTCTGCGGCGCATGTCATTTCAGTAATGCTTTCCGGCCAGCTGTCATATTTTGAAAATGCGAAAGATTGATTTTCAACTAACCATACATTATTTTCTCCTGCCTCAGGAGAGGATGGATAATCAGGTTACGGATACAAGTTTTAACTTCAAATACGGCTTGCGTCGGTCAAAAACATGACTCTCGACAGAAACGACTCTTGCCATACATAGACAGCTTTGATCTATGTTTTTGATGACAACCGGTGGCCCAAGCATCGAAATGTATCTGCCGATGAAAAGCTGCTGTCTGTTTCCTTGAAATTTGGGTTGTAGACTAATTCTGTATCACTTCGGTCATATCATCCGGCAATAATTTAATGGTGTCGATATTTTTCCCCACCATAGCTTCAATATTGTCGGTGGGGAACGGGCTGGAAAAGAAAAATCCTTGTCCGTAGAAGCAGCCCAGTTCCAACAGCTTTTTTTCCTGCTTTTCTGTTTCCACACCTTCGGCTACGACATGCCAATTCATTTCTTCACCTAAAGCCACCACGGCACGAATCAGCTGTATGCTGGTTTTTTTCTCGGTCATGCTTTTGATAAAAGACCTGTCAATTTTCAAGGTTTTGATAGGCAATTTATTGAGCATTTCGAGCGAAGAGTAGCCTACCCCAAAATCGTCAATCATAATTTCCACTCCAAGGTCACTGAGGTGACCCAGGATGGCCAGCGAATCATCATAACTGCGCATAAAAACGCTTTCCGTAATCTCCAGTGCCAAGCATTGTCCGCAACCAAACTCATCAACTATTTTTGTTATTTCTGACAAAAAGCCATGATGCCAAAATTCTCTGCCCGAGACATTCAGTGACAATTTAATCTTTGGTGACAATATATTTTCATCTTTCCAGCGAAGAAAAGTTTGAATTGCTTCTTGCCTTAATTGATTCCCCATGGAAACCACGAAACCGGAATCTATGGAAGCCGGCAAAAAAGTATCGGGCAATGCAATCCCGTTACCTTGGTGATGCCAACGCGCCAAAGCTTCCAATGCTATGATTTGATGAGAGCGCATATCGATAATCGGTTGATAGTAATTAACGATTTCATTGTTTTGCAGTGCCATTCTCAGGTCACTGTCCAGTTGAAGTTTGGCCAGGACATTTTCACGCATGGATTGATCGAATGTAGCTTGTGAACCCTTATCTTGATACTTGGCTTGATACATCGCTATATCGGCGTCTCTGATCATGTCATCTGCTGATTTATAGCCATCCGGGCTCGGAGCGATCCCAACGGTTGCCGTAACGACAACGGTCTTGTTTTCAAGTTCATAGGGAAGTGCGATGAATTCCTGCAAGCGCTTCACAAACGATATGATGTCCTCTTCATGGTTCACTTCCCGAAGTAAAATTGCAAATTCATCTCCTCCCAGGCGAGCCGCCATATCCACTTTCCTGAGTTGCGTGACAATTCTGGACGAAGCTTCTTTCAGTAAAAGGTCGCCGAAATAGTGCCCCAGGCTGTCATTGACCAATTTGAAACCGTCCAAATCCAAAAACAGGACGGCGAACCCAAGCGGTATGCCCTCTTTGACATCTTCAATGGCTTCGGACAAAACATTGAGGAAATGAACTCTGTTGGGCAACCCGGTCAGGTCATCATAGAGAGCGTCATGACGCAGTTTTGCTTCCAATTCTTTCTGCAAAGTAATATCGGTAAAAGACCCCACGAGTCTGCTCGCGGGATGTCCGTCACCTGGCACGGCCAAAGCCCTGCACAATACCCATCTGTATTGGCCATATGCATTTAAAATCCTGTGTTCGCACTCTATGGAAGCGGCTGTACCAGAGAGGCAGAGCTCCAACCTATCCCGCAAAATTTCTATGTCATTTTCATGGACCAGATTCATCCAAGTTTCGAGGTTGGGAGCCACCTCATTTTCTCTGTAGCCGAGCATTTTTTTCCAGCGTTCCGAATAATAGATGGTACCTTTGGCGATATCCCAATCCCACAGTGCGTCATTTGCCGCACTGGCCGCCAAGGCATAGCGCTCTTCGCTTTTTTTGATATCCTCTACCAAACTCTTTTCTCGGTCATACAATCTGGAGATATCTTCTCTCTGCCTCCTCAGAGACTCCAGCATCTCTTCATGTTCAAGCGCAACTCCCAATAATGCGGCCCATTGAAAATATACGTCCCGTCCTGTTACCGTAATTGTCTCCACCGGCCCCACTACGGACAAAAATCCAAAATCTCTCGTATTTGTCCTGACGGGCAAAACAAAAGTTATTTCATTTTTGTCAAGCCGTGCTCTTCTGATGAGATTCACGGGGGGAAATTCCTCAATGGGCACTTTTTTCGGATGGGATAAATCAGAATGCAGGCTGCCTGAATACGAACTGGTCAGTTCCAGTACCGAGCGCGACTGTTCTCCGCGCCTTGTCTTTAGATCCGAGGAATTCCTTTTTACTTTGTCAGACTTGTGTTCCAATAAATTATCAGGCCAGAGACCGAGCAGTCCCGTCCCGGTGGAAGTTCTCACCAGCCAACCGAGTGAACGCGGGTCAATCTCATGGCTACGCAGCAAGTCCATACTGATAAAGTATTCATTGCGTAAAGTGACCTGCAAATCGTTGGCTATCTCGCTCATTTCAGTCATGACTATGTATGACAGAGCGGTAACAAGTTCTGCCACGATTTCGCTTTGCTTGCTCGCGATAAACGACCCGTCTTTCAAATCCTTGGCTTTGAGCGCCAGACTGAGGTAATAGCGCATTGATTCAGTCACAGGGATGATCGACTCCCAATCGGGATGGCACTTGGCCAGAGAATCGGCCAATTGGGTTCCCATCAGCCGCGGAGATTCATGGCTGGTATATCCTTCCAGAGAAACCCTGATCTCCTCCACGACAGAGCCCAAGAGATCGAGACGATAATCTCCTTCCTCTATCTGCAATACATCCAGTAACTTATCCCGCAGGTAGAGTTCCGGATCTGTTTCTTGATCTTCGGGCAATTGGTAAAAAATCTCGTTTTTCAAACGCAATGCCCTCTGAGAGCAGCCGCAGGAAGCCCTGACCACAATCTCTGTCGGGACCCTGTAGGTGATGGGCTCCACCTTCTTTGACTCCAGCATAGAGATGATAATTTCAACGGCTTTCATCCCGATCAAGTCAAAACGCTGGCGGATACTCGTCAGCGGAGGATCCAAAACCCCGGCTATATCCGTATCGTCAAAACCAATGACCGCTTGGTCCTTGGGTAATTCTTTTCCGGCGGCTTTCAATACTCTGGTCAGTCCTATGGCATTATAATCAGTACCGCAGATAACTGCCGTCGATGGCAATCCGGCTTGCAACATGCTTTTGGCTGCTTCTTCCCCGCCGGCTTCTATGTTGTCACCCGTATCATAGAAAAGGCTTTCGTCGACATCAATATTATATTCCGCGAGGGCTTTCTTATAAGCTTCGAACCTCTCTTTGATGTCTGCCTGTCCCTGCAACCAACCGGCAAAAGCTATTTTCCGATGCCCGTGTTCCACCAGGTGCTGCACGGCCTGATAAATACCGCTGGCATTGTCAGCTTGTACGGAAGGGCAATTAACGTCATCTGATTCGGTACTGACGAGTACCAAAGGCCGTCCGCTGTCGATAATGGCTTGGAGGTATTGCTCATCAACGGCATTGATCACCACTATAAAACCGTCTACTCTCGACCAGCCGACATGGTCATCAAAAGAAGGGTTGCCTCCAAAATAGGTCTCAACCGAGCCGTCCAAAGTTTGAAAGGCGATCAAATCTCTCCCAGCCAGCAGGGATGCTCTTGAGACACCGGAAAGGATTCCACCGAAAAATGACCCAGCCAAAAGGGGAGACAGGATACCGATTGACTTTTTGCCCATTACAATCACCCCTCATTGCCTTTTCGACAATACCGGTCATTTACTTCCAACGTCTTTTTATGCAATTATTTGCATTTGCCCCCGTATGATTACTTTAGCGTTAATTATGATCACTTTGAGCGCATTTAGCGCCACTTAAACATCTCTCATATCAGTTTATTTTTAACTCGCCTTTATAGATCTTTCTGGGCTTCATTTCCAAGAACGATTTGGCCAAAGCCCGGTAAATCACGGCCACTTCGCTCTCAGGATTACATATGACAGCGGGACACCCTCGATCGAGACCCATCTCAGCGCTTATAACAATGGGTATTTGAGCCAGCAGGGGAACATCGAACTTTTCCGCCAAAGCCTGCCCGCCACCGGCACCAAAGATTTCATATTTTTTGGCGTCATCTGCCTCAAAATAAGACATGTTTTCTATTATCCCTCTGATGGGCATCTTGAGCTGGTTTGCCAGGGCACCGGCACGTTGGGCTACTTTTTGGGCCGAAAGCTGAGGCGTCGTCACGATCACGGTTTCCATGCTGCCGAGATGTTGACTCATCGAAAGTGCCACGTCGCCCGTTCCCGGCGGCATGTCCACAAGAAGATAATCAATATTGCCGAAATATACCTCAGTAATAAATTGCTCCAATGTCTTGTGCAACATCGGACCCCGCCAAGCGATAGCCACATCCTCTTCCACAAAAAAACCCATGGAGATACACCTGACTCCGTGGGTTATGGGCGCTATGACAAGGCCTTCCACGACGATCGGGCTGTAGTTTACCCCGAGCATCCTGGGTATGGAAAAACCGTATATATCGGCATCCAAGATAGCCACGCTTTTACCCTCCAGCGACAGAGCTGCCGCCAAGTTGACAGTTACGCTGGATTTACCCACGCCTCCTTTACCAGAAGCAACGGCTATGACCTGTGTGGCGACGGGAGCTTTGCCAGATCCAGGAGAAAACATGTTATCTTTTTTTAGCTCTGTGCTAAAAGCACTGATCTCTTCCTTATCCATCTCCACAACGACAGGTGTCAGGTCTTTTTGATATCCGGCCAAAACTTTTTTTATCTCGTCCAGTAATTCGTCCAAATAGGGATATTGCAAAACCGGCAGGTGCAGCTCCAGCGAGATAAGATTTGACGCGTCATCATACACCGGGACTATGTATTTTAGATCCGCAAGTTCCTTTTGGACCAAAAAATCCTTGATCTGACCCAAAGCAGTTATAAGTTCATCTGTATTTTCCATATCTACCTTCCATTGATCTTTCATCTATCCGGGGACCTGTTATTACCATAGCCTCCTGTTCCAGGGCGCCGCCGGGAGAATCGGCTTTAGGATATTTCAGTCAGATAAATCTCATCGCGTCCATTGCCGTGGCGCTTACAGTTTTACAATCGGCGAGCGCTCCAAAAAGTCCGCTGGGTAACTACTTTGGACAACGTCGCCGGATAAAAATAATAATAAGCCACTTTCTCCGGATAAAATCGCTACTCTTGTTATATGGAGCCCGCGGGAATTAAAAATATCTCTCTCATAGCAAAGCCACGGAATCAATCCGGAAATTTTACCGCTTCCGTTACGAAAGCGGCGCTGGGCCTAAATGACGGCTCCGATAATTCGGAAGAATTCTCAGCGACGGTTTCCGCCATTACGGCTGCCTTCGGTGATCAAACAAGAAGAGAAATATACTTATACCTCAGCGGCCTTGAAGGCAGAACAGCCGCTCAAATAGCCGAGGTTTTTCACCTGCACCCCAATGTGGCAAGACATCATCTGGAAAAACTGCTTGCCGGAGGATACCTGGAAGTCAGCCTGCAGCATAATACCCCGGGGGCCGGCAGACCGGCCAAACTTTACAAAAAGTCTCGCAATCTCCATCAGGCAACGCTTGCCAACAAACCAGACACGTTGCTTTTACTGTTGCTGAAAAGGCTGATCGACCATACGCCGGCAGAAACTTTGGAAGCCCTCGCCCATGAAGTAGGCCTGAATTACGGTAAATCCCTGACCGTCAATATGTCCGCCGGTGAATCATTGCGCTCTTTGCGATCCGCTCTGATCACCATCGCCGATGCCTTGACCGCTCTCGGATTCTCTGCCCATACCAAAGAGGATGAAACCGGCACCCAAATTATCAGAGATATCTGTCCCTTCGGTAATTTGGCGGCGCAAACCCCGGCATTGTGTGCCATCGACAAAGCCATCGTAGAGGGGATGCTGACGGGGCTGTGCGGACAAATCGATTTACCCATTACGATGTTGTCAAAAGCCAGAGGCGATCTTTGCTGCAGTACTTCTTCAGCGTGCGAAATACATTATTGATCATCGATGCATCACCAAGTGATTCAAGAGTTTTTTCATGGACCAAGTCCGAAAAACTCTTCAGAGCAAGTACCTTTATAAGCGATATATCAAAAAATGGCTGACGATACAACCCCTACCGATAAAAGGCTTTATCTCGATTACGCCTCTTCCGTCCCACTTAGGAAAACAGCGGCCGAAAAAATACGCGGCTTGCTCAACGAAAATGTTTTTTACGATCCCGGAAAAAGCTACCAAGAGGCCCTCTCAGCCAGACAAGAAATAGAGCAGGCCAGAGAAGATGTGGCCTTGCTGGTAAATGCCAAACCCAACGAAGTCATCTTTACCTCATCGGGGACGGAATCTGTCAATTTGGCGGCAAAAGGGGTTTTGCTGAAAAGAGCCCTTTCATCATCTGATGATTTATCGGCACAAATCAGTGCCGTTTCCAATGTGGAACATCAGGCAGTAAAAAAAGCCGCCCTGCGCAACGGTCAGGTTCTGGAGATCAACGTCAACAAATACGGAAAAATAGATCTTGAACACTTGGAATCTCTCTTAAACACCAAGGAAATCGCCGCAAGACCCAGGTTGGTCCACTGTCAGATTGCCAACCACGAGGTCGGAACCATCCAGCCCTATCGGGAGGCAGTCTCACTTGCCCACCGCTACGATGCTTTCATCCATTTGGATGCTTGTGCAGCCGCAGGATATTTGGAAATAGATTTTGGAGAAACAGATGCTGATTTTCTCTCTTTGTCAAGCCATAAATTGGGAGGCCCTCCCGGAGCAGGTGCCCTTGTACTAAAAAGGAACAAGAGGATAGAGTCCATGTTGGTGGGCGGATCCCAAGAGCGCGGCAAAAGGGCAGGATTTGAAAATATTTTAGGCATAGCCGGCTTCGGAGCGGCTTGCAGGGAATTGGCCGGAGCCGATGCGGCGGGAAAGCGAGAAGCATACTTCAAAAAATTGCATACGGATACTTTGAAATGTCTGGAGCAAATACCCGGTATCGAAATTCACGGAGATCTTCATAACAAATTGCACAACATTATCTGTTTCTCCGCACCGTCTGTCAACGGCGAAGCAATCCTGCGCGAACTGGACAGGCACTCAATAGCCGTCCATTCAGGTTCGGCTTGTGCATCAGAGGCAATAGAGCCCTCATCCATCCTGGAAGCCATGGGCTCTTCTGGGGATCGGTCTTTGAGGATTTCTTTTGAGACAGATACGACCAAGGCAGATATCGACAGATTTATTTTCCGCCTGCGTGAAGCCCTCGAAAAATATAATCCGGGACCGGTAAATCAGGTTTTATAACCTGACAGCTGTTTTGGTATCGGTAGATGCAGTTCCCTGTAGGTATCTGCAATCTGTCCCCCCAAAACGGAGAGGAATTGCTTACTCGGGTTATCACTCAGAAAATCATTCAATTGGGCCACGGCACTTTTTTCATCCGAGAAGTCCTGCAACAATGCGATGGCATAAAAAGCGTGAACGTTGGCATACCCCGGAAAGCGTTGGGCGGCAAAAGCAATTTTCTTATCCCCGTCCAGAAGTAATTTCTTAGATCCGCTCGTCTTGCCGATCAATCTGATCAGCCAGCCTTGGTAGCTGAGAGCCGTAGGGTTATCTTTGGACTCCAGTAAGACTTCACCGTATAGCTGGACGGCCGATTGGAGATTGCCCTCCGACCCAAGCACTTGGGCCTGCAGCAATTGCTGGCGGATGAGGGCTTGTTTTGTCAGAGAAACAGAACCGGTCGCAAATTGCCCCGGAAGCCTGTTGCCTGCAAGGGAGTACGCCGCTGTCGATACAGCGGCTATCAATGATACGATGAGCAGTCCAAAGAGATATTTTTTGGTGCGGCGTTGACCTAAAAAATTCTTTATTTTATCCGTTGCGGAGAGTCTTTTATCTGCCTCTTTGGCGGCGAAAAGCTGAGTTTGCACCTCCCGGCTGTTGATATCTGAAAGCAATGCCTCGACGGATTGACGCTCAAAACGCAATCCGTTCATTCTCCTCAGATAATCTGCTTTGAGGAGCAGATAGTCTTCTTCCGGCAGGTCACCGGAGATATGCTCAGATTCCAAATCTGCCAGTGAGAGGTCCAGATATTGTTCTTCCCTCGTGAGGCGGGAAATCTCACTGCTCAAAAATTTTTCTCTTGTCTCCCGGTGGGAAGTTTTTCTTTTGTCAATCCGTTTCATCGTATTTCCCAGTGGTTGTCCAAGTGATTTTCACGGCATGCTGTTATGCAAACAAACACGTCATTGTCCTTTTGTCAAAACCGATATGCCGGGCGGATCTAAAAGCAAAGTTATTCATCATCACAGGAAAGATTTCTGTATCTTTTGAAACGCTGAAAATAATAAAAGAGTAGGACGAGAAATGCGACAATGATCACCGCTGCCGGAATAATAAAAATTAAGCTATTCTGCGGTTCCAATAACTCATTGGATCCGAATTTCGCCACCACCGTCGACTCTATCCAGGAATTGGTTTTTCCTTCTGACACCCATTTTTTAACAGAGGCCCTCAGCTGCCCTGCGATTTGGGCATTGGATTGGGCAATGGATATATCGGCACATACCGGACATTTGATAATATTGTCCAGTCCGTCGATACGCTCGGCCGCGGTAGGCGCAGACGAATGAAAACTTCCCATGACAAGAAGCGCTGCCAGCAAAACGCCGGCCAGCAAAAAACCGGCCGAAGAGCCGAAGAAGGCTTTTGCTTTGGAGCCAGATGACATCCGGCCAACAAGGGCTGTTCCCCTGCCGTATTTTACCGCAGATGCAGACATCTAAAACTTCTGCCTTTTACAGAGGATGCTCATCTCTTGGAATAGTCCTTCTCGACGGTGCTAAGGGCTTCGGCCAATTGCTTTTCGGTAGCACCACCGGTAAAATAAGCGAAAATCTTTCTGTCGGGAGCCACCAAAAATATTTCCGGAGGTGAGGAGACTCCGTAAGCAACGGAAATGGAGTTAGCCCCTTTGCTGTCTTCCACAGCCGGCCAGTGGGCACCGTAAGAGCGGAGAAAAGAAGCCCCGTCTGCCGTGCTGTCATCGATATCCACCCCTAAGATCGAGGCTACTTTGCCGTAATGGAACTGGAAAGCTTCAAGCTGGGCCATATCCTGTTGACATGTTATACACCAGGAAGCAAAAAAATCAAGGAAAACGTATTTGTGACCTTTGAGCATCGCATCAAGGGAAACCGGCTTGCCATCCAAAATGTCCGTCCCCGTAATAGCCGGGGCAGTTTTTCCTCCCAGATCAGACTGCACCAGAGAACCTGCCGTCACCGAATTCCTCGTCGCCAGCACGGCCACCAGGACCACGGCCGGCAAGGTAATCGCCAAAGCGATTTTTCTGATGCGTCCTCTATTTCCCATAACTGTCAGCTTTTATCATACCCATCCGAGTGTCGATATCCAAATTACAGCATTTATTTCGGCCAATATGGCATCTGCAACTTTTACTACGGAACGAACCGGATGTTTTGTTGCAAGAATCGCATTTTCATTAAGTCATGTTTCCCATCAAGTTCTTATTCTCGAGCCATTGCCTAAAATCTTCGCTCGATATGTTTTTGATCTTTGAGTACCCATGATATTATGTCGTCAGCAATCCGGGCACATCGGCTGAGATTTCCCGGGGTATTTTTTTCTTTTTTGCCGGTACTGCGGCCAAAAGAGACCCGGCAAAGATCATTCCTCCCCCAACCCACATCCACATCACCAAAGGTTGGATGTAGACCTCGACGATCAAAGGGGTTTTGGAAGGCAGGCTCGCTGGACCAGAAGCAAGGGAAAGATACACGTCATCTTTGACGGAAGAGTCGATGGAAGGGGTTCCCGTGCCTTGCTGATTGCCGTCAAATGAGGCTACCCCGGGTTTGAAAATACCGCCGTTGTCTATCTTGACTAAACCTTCCACTCCGTTTTCACTGGGGGTAAGGATTTTTTGCCATCCGAGAAAAGTAAAGGAGTGGTTGTCAAAATAGACCGTTTGGCCTTTGTCGATACTGAGCTGTGTCCTATGGGCAAACGAAGTTGCCCCCGCCAGGGAAACGGCGATGATAATCACGCCCAAATGCACCAGCATGCCGCCGTTTGTCCTGCCAAGTATCGCCCGATACAGAGGCAGATGATGTCTTTTGGCCAAGACGAGGGAAAGTCCTATCTGCCGTATGGCAGCCGCTCCGGCAAAAGCTCCCAAGGTAAATGTCAGTAGCGGGGTAAATCCCCTCACTCCGGCGCCGACACATATCGCCAGGACAACAAGGGCCGTCCATAGAGGTATCATCAGCCTGGACCTGAGCGTAGACATATTGGATTTTCTCCAAGGCAAAGCGGGGGCCACAGCCATCAGGAAAAGCAGAGTCAAACCGATGGGTGTCGTAAAAGCATCAAAAAAGGGAGCCCCTATGCTGAGGGAACGGTTGTCCAGAGCTTGGATGAAAAGGGGGGACAAAGTACCGATCAATACCACAAGGGCAAAAGCCGTGAAAAGCAAATTATTCAGTAAGATGGCGCCTTCCTTGGACAAGGGGGCGTCGATGGACCCGGAAACAGAAAGCAGCTCGCCTCTCCAGGCAATCAGAAAAATGCCGACAGCCACTACAAGGCCAAAAAATGCCAATAGCACCGGCCCCAAAGTCGAGTTGGAAAAAGCGTGAACGGACACGATAACGCCGGAACGGGTCAAAAAAGTCCCGAGTATCGTCAAGGAAAAAGTAGCGACGAGCAAGGACACATTCCAGACTCTCAGCAAACCCCTTCTGTCTTGGGCCATCGCCGAATGCAGATATGCCGTCCCGGTAAGCCAGGGCAAAAGGGCTGAATTTTCCACGGGGTCCCATCCCCAAAACCCTCCCCATCCCAGAGTCTGATATGACCACCAAGCACCGAGCACTATCCCTAAAGTCAGACACCCCCAAGCCACCAGGGTAAAACGTCTGGTTTCAGCCAGCCAGCCTTCCCCCACCCTTTTGGTGATCAGCGAAGCTACGGCAAATGAAAATGGTATGGTAAAACCGACAAATCCCATATATAAAAATACCGGGTGGATAGCTACCAAAATATTATCCTGCAACAGCGGATTAGGCCCGGTACCGTCCAAAGGTATCTTGCCGACTGTTGCCACGAAGGGATTGGCAGGCCATACAACCAAGGCAAGGAAAAAGACGGCTACTAAAAGTGCGGTAATGAGAGATACTTTGATCAAGTCATCGTGCATTTTCTTTCTAAAAATAAAAGTCACGACCGTTATATATCCGACAAGCACCAGGACCCATAATAAGATGGAACCCTGCAGAGCGGACCAGAGTCCGGTGATGCTGTAGAGCAACGGAGTTTGCTTAGAGTTATTGTCGGCCACGTATGCCAGGGAAAAATTATGGGAAATGAGAGCTTGTTCCATGACTGCGACAGCGACAATCGTCAATACGAACATCAAATAAGGCTGGAGGTAGCCCAGGCGAACCAAACGCGAATTATGCTTGAGACTACCGGCAACCAGGGCCAGTACGCCGATCACGGCGGATGCAAAAGCAAGTATTAAACTTATATGACCCAGCAAAATATCCATATATTATTTACCAATTTCTCTATATAGATATGGATGCAGCAGTACTATTTTTATCATCAACCGTTTCACAGTCATTTATATTATTTATATTGCACTATTACGGATAAAAGTGTGTGAGCCACTAAGCTTTCTTTTGACACATAAGTGAAGCATTTCCCGGCTGGAGCCTATTGGGATGGGCGGCTACATATTGATTTGAGTGTTTAATCAATATTTGATTTGAGGAAAATACGTTTGTATTCCCGATGAAATGACCCATCAATACCACATCGACATTCGGTTTAAACAATTGAGGCGGGACACCATGGTTTTCTATTTGTACTTTTGTCTTTCCTGAGTAAATCACAAAATCATAGTTGGCGCCGCCTAAATCTTTGACAGAGCAAGGAAGTACTGCCCCTTCTATCTGGAAGGTCTTTCCCGTCAAGGTCGCCCTCTCGGACAGGGCCTGTTTGGCAGTTTCAAAATACACGAATGCCGAAGTAACTGCCTGGTAGAGTAAAAACGATATCGCCGCCGCAAACACAATGGCCACCAATATATATCTGCGTTTTTGTCGCTTCTTCGTCAAAGACATTTATGTATCACTTATTCCGGGCAGACATTATTTACACAAAAAATATTACACATCTAATCAAATACAGCCTACGTTACGGATTCTTGCCGCAACACGATCCATCATAGTTGATCATACTTATGATCTGATATCATCGGCTTTTTTTCTTTTCAAAGAAGGTATTTGACTTTTTATCTTTCTGATTCTTATCATCAAAGTAGCGCTGTAGATCGTCAATATCGAAAAAACAGATATATATCCGGCTTCTATATAGGGATTCATGCATCTGCCCCCGTATTATTTTGCAACCCGATTTTTTGATAATCATCCGTCTGGTCCGGCCTTAGACCAGCATCGTAACCGACGGAGACATTTGGATCAGAAAATCTCTTTTTCTGCCCTGGGACATCTATTGCGCCGGCATTGCCGACAGAGTCCGGATAGACCCCGGACAGATCCGGCATGGCCTCTCTCTTCCTGTCCTCGATGGCCTCTCCCAGCAGAAACGACTCATAGCGGTCTTTTAGTCCGGCCAGTCGGTAGCGCTTGGCTACGAGATAGATAAACAGCAAAGTGAAAGCCACAAAGCCCAATAAAAGCGTGTATGCCATCGATCCGTGTATATAGGTTTTCCCGGTGAGGGGATCCAGAACCGTTGGGGCTTGGTGGATGCTCTTCCACCAGAGGACGGCAAAATACACTATCGGCACGTCGATGAAAGCAATCAGTCCCCCTATGGCGGAACGTTTGGCCCTTGCATCGGGATCTCCCGGCAATTGCCTGAGGGCAAGGTATCCCAGATACATCACAAACAGCAGCGCCGTGGTCGTCAGGAGGGGATCCCAAGTCCACCACGTTCCCCAAGTCGGACGGCCCCAGATGGAGCCGGAGATGAGGGTCAGCCCAGTGAATACCACGCCCACTTCGCTCGAGGCGCCCGCCAAGCGATCGAAACGCAAATCTCTCGTACGGGGCCACAGATACAGCAGGGTCGACAGAAAAGCCACGCCGTAAGCGATGAACATCACCCAGGCAATGGGCGGGTGCACGTAGACCAATCTCACCAAATTCCCCATGAACTCATCCGGCGGGGTAATAAAAAGGCCCAGCCAGACGGTAAAGCCCAAAGATAGCAAGGTTAGTAGCCCTATGACGGCAGTCGCCCGTTGAGCTAGTCTTTCACGGGGAGACATATCAGATATTTGACTTTGATAACTCATAAAATAACCCTCGTAAACATCTTCAAACTACCATCATAGCCAAACGGGCAACTTATTCTTCCAAAAGAGAGCCGAATGCCGCTATTCCAAGTGTCAAATAACAGAGTGAAAAAACAGCCAATATCTCAATCCAAATCATACCCGAAGCCGGATTGCCCACTATGGCAGCTTCACAGGCTTTGGTAGCCGATAAAAGTACCGGAGCGATGACCGGAAAGAATAACAGCGGCAAAAGCGTTTCTCTGGTCCTGGCACCGCTTGCCAAAGCCCCGTATACCACGCCGACGCCGCACAGAGAGATACTGGCGAGAAGAGCGGCAAGAAGAAAGAGCCACAGCGTCACGATATGCATGCCGAATAAAAAACTTGCACATAATCCCAAGACCAGCTCTAAAACGGCCAATTGGATCAGCAGAGCCCCGGCTTTACCGAGAAATATACCGGCCGGATCCAAAGCAGAAAGCCTTAATGCATCCCGGGCTTGATCCTGGGTCTCTATCGCAAAACTTCTCTGCACGCCGATAATGGCCGACATGGTAACGGCCAACCAAAACAATCCGGCCGATGCGTCCTTGAGGGCCCCTCCGTTGGATAAATTACTGCCCGCTGTCACCAATGCAGAGGTATTGACCTTACCGATGGCCAAGCCGAACAGAAAGATGACCACAAGCCCGAAAGGCAATACTTGGTTCACCACCACCTTGGATTTCAATTCAATCTTCATATCTTTTTGCATCACCAAAAAAGCGTCACGCCACATCGAAACTACCTTCTTTGGCTTTCCAATTGGCGATTGTCGACTCATCTGCTCCCAGGTATCGATCCGGTGCGTCCCGGAGCGTCTGATCGACAAAGTTTTCCGCAGCTATGATCGAGCCGCCGGAGATGATCACGCTTCTGCTGCTCACGGCCATAGCCCGCTCCAGCTCATGTGAAGCAATGACGACGGTGCCTTTTTCTGACTGAAAATCCAAAATGAGCTGATCGACCAAGTATCTGCCGTGCTCGTCAAGGCCGGCATGGGGTTCGTCCAAGAGCCACAGACGATAGTCTCTGATGAGCAGAGCGGCCAGGGCTGTTCTTTTGCGTTGCCCTGTGGAGAGGCGGCCGACTTTGGTTTTGGCCAGTTTGTCGGTGATGTTTACCCGGCGAATGGCGTCGGCCACCGAGTCTTTCGGCCGCCTTGAGATACGTTGGATGAAGCGTAAGTTATCCAAAATGGTTAAATCATCGTACAAAAAACTAAGATGGCCCAGAAGTCCTGCGTCTTTTCTGACATCGAATCTGTCGCTTGCCAAATCATGCCCCAAGACAATTGCCTTGCCCGATTTAATGGGAATCAGACCTACCATCGCCCGCAATAAACTCGTCTTGCCGGCTCCGTTGGAGCCACGAAGGTGGATGACTTCCCCCGTCCGAACTTCCATATTTACACCCGTGAGCACAGGATATCCGTCGCTGATGAAAACGGCATTTTGAAAATCAATTACTAAATCCATGGTATCCATACATCCTAAGCGATTCGCTCAGCTAAAGCCAATTGCTTCTCGCACTTTTACACAAAGTAGCGTTTCACCATTGTATCTGAGGCTAAAAAATATAACTTGGCCTGAATAAAGTGAGATTTATCCTCCAAGAAGATCTCTGAAGGCATGTGCCGTTTTGTAATCGGAAAAAAGATTTTTACGGACACCGTCAAAGTATCGAATGGCCCTCTCTCAAGGTAAGAGCCGAAGGCCCTGAGACTTTGACTCGTGGTGGGCCGGGAAGGATTCGAACCTTCGAAGGTTTCCCGACAGATTTACAGTCTGCTCCCTTTGGCCACTTGGGTACCGACCCGTGAAATACCTTAGTGTATTTTTTGAATCAAATAAAGAAAATTCAGTCAAAATTTGATCGATTGCCAAAAATATCGGAGGCGATCTGAGGTCACGACGGCCTCTTGGTGACAAGCCGGAGATAAAAAGCCATGATGATGCTTTCGCAGGTCAAAATGATCCGCCGGAAAGACAGATGGGTATTATCTGCAAACCTTAGATCTCCAAATAGAGAAAAGTTTGTTTATTTTTAGCTGTTCATCGATAAATGTGTAAGTTAAGCGATAACTTTTAGATATGCCAAGTTTTGATATAACCTCCGAAATTGATATGCAAGAAGTAAAAAATGCCATTGATCAGGCATCAAGAGAAATAACTACACGATTTGACTTCAAAGGGACGAACTCAACTGTAGCGCTTGTCGGCACTGATTCCATAGAACTGCATGCACCCACCGAGGACCGTCTGCGCGCTCTCCGGCAGGTCCTGGAAGAAAAACTTGTCAAGCGTAATGTATCTTTGAAAGTTATCGTTTATTCCAAGGAAGAGGAAGCGTCCAAGGGCTCGCTTCGCCAGAGCGTCAGCCTTATTTCTGGAATTGACCAGGAAAAAGGTAAGATACTCAATAAAATGATCAAGGATCTGCAAATCAAAGATGTCAGTTCATCGATACATGCCGATCAGGTCCGGGTTACCTCAAAAAAACGGGATGCTCTCCAACAGGTGATAACGGCTCTGAAAGCTTCCGATTTTGATCTCCCTCTCCAATTCGGCAATTTTAGAGACTAAACCTTCCCGACCGATACTTTAATGGATTGCCGGTCTTGCAGCAGATAATAGTTGATCTATCTGAATAAAAGCGTAGCGTGAGATGCAAAGTCAACCAAGGGCTGGGGCCAAAATCCAAATACGAGCGTAACTGCCAGACAGAGGACGATTCCGGTGGCCAGCCAAGGCGAAACTCCCAATTGACCAAGCGGTGAGAGTCCGTAAACCTCTTCGGGATAATCTTCGCTGTCCTCCATTGTCGCAAGAGCAGTGCCGCCTGCAAGGGTTGCCCCTTGCAGAGCTCCTGCAGCAAAATCGACATCGGCTGAAGACAATGAGCTATTTACCTGTCTGAAACCGACAGCATCTGCGGCAGGTAAAAGAGTTGGAGCTCCTGTTTCCTGCTTCGCGTCGCCGAACATCTTATAGACCAGCCTCAGGTAAAAACCGGTGGCGATGGCCGCACTGATCATCACGATGACCGCCAGTGCATAGCTGTGAGCCTCAACAGCTGCACTTACCACCTGTAGCTTGGCTAAGAAGCCTGTGGTGAAAGGAGCTCCTGCTTGAGCCAGTAAAAATATGGCCAGAGATGTCGCCAGGAAAGGATGGCGCTTGGCATATCCCTGTAAATCGTTGATGTCATGCAGGGCATCACCTTTGGCGCCCGAGATGGCTACTATGGCAAATGTTCCGAGCACTAAGAAACAATAGATGAATACGTAATAGAGACTGGCCCCTACACCTTTTGTCGTCCCGGCCTGGAGACCCAATAAAATAAATCCGGCGTGATTGATCGAGGAATAAGCCAGCATCCGCTTGATATCTTTTTGCGCGAGGGCAACGGCCGCCCCGAAGAGGGTCGTCAGGGCTACGACAACCCAAAGTATGGGCTGCCAATCAGAGGCAAGGCTGGGAAAACTGGCCATAAAGACCCTGATGAGGGCGGCAAAAGCCCCTGCTTTGGCGATGGCCGCCATGAAGCCTGTGGCAATGGTCGGCGAACCTTGATAGACATCGGGAGTCCAAAAGTGAAAAGGCACAGCCGCGATCTTGAAGAGGAACCCGATCAATAGCAGCCCCATGCCCGCCAGGAGGACACCGTTGCCCAATACGACGTTTTGTGCCAAAAAGGCACTTATTTCCGCCAGATTGACAGAACCGGTGGCACCGTATGTCAAGGCGATACCGTAAAGAAAAATAGCGGAGGAAAAAGCTCCCAAAATAAAATACTTCATGGCCGCTTCGCCTGATGCCTGCCGTGATTGGTCCATACCGGCCATTACGTAAAGCGGAATGGAAAGTATTTCAAGTCCGACAAAGATGAGGATCAAATCATTGGCAGAAGCCATAAAAATGGCACCGGAACAGGAGATAAGAGCCAAAGCGTAATACTCCACACCTGTAATCTGTTCGCGCTTTAGGTAAGCCACCGACAAAAAGCCGTAGACTATCACGATGCAGGAAACCAGCGTCATGAACAATACCGAAAAGCCGTCTACGTCAATGGCGTGTCCGATGGCTGTAAATGCGCCGTGCGCCGCCACATCATGATACAGCACGAGTGAAGCGATCAAAGACGCTATTCCTATTGCGATCGTAGAACTGGCATAGAACTCGGTCGGCAAAGATTTTTTGAAAAGGGCGGAAATTAATAGCAGCAACAGCATGCCACCCAACAAAATCAATTCAGGCATAATGGCCGTGTAATCTACGTGCGGCAATTGAAGCGCATGCGTTGCTAAGACACCTAGTGTCATGGTGTACCTCCCGAAAGATTTCTGTCTAAATGATCACAGCCCGTAAAAGATCCGAAGTTGCAAAACAGCCACGGAGAGTAAAAACCGTATTTCTTATTCACTTTGACATCTCCCCCGGACAAAACGGTTGCTGAAAATAAATGAGATTATATTGTGAGCGATCTCCGGCTTTTGTTGCCGACAGAGAAGATGTACCGCAAGTCTTTTCTGGTCTGACAGCTTCTGTCAAAACGGCTCCGGAATAAACGTGATGCACTAAATTCGATTTTGCAACCGTCTCCGGCTGATTTGCAAATAGATCCTTTGATTTGTAATGCACATAGTCGCTCACATGACCAAGAGCCGTCGGTCGGGCGGGACGGGGCAAGTTCACATTCCCTTTGTTTTCGACATGGATCAGCAATTTATCAACGGAAGGGGTAATTCTGTCGAGAAACGGCTGCGGATAGATGCCGAGCAGGACGACCAAAATCACCAGAGGGGCGATTACAACGCCTTCTTTCAAAGTTATGTCCCTGGGGCTATTTTTTAGATACTCCCCTTTTTCCGGTCCGTGGAAAACCTGCTGGTATGCCCAAAGCATATATACGGCGGCAATGACAACCCCCAATACGCCCACCACCGCCCACCACCTATGGGTGATGAAGGTACCGGCCAGGATGAGGAATTCCCCGACAAATCCGTTGAGTCCCGGTACTCCTATCGAAGCCATCACCATCAAGATAAACACGGCGGCAAGGATCGGAGCAGACTTTTGCATCCCTTTTATTTCATTCAGGGACATAGTACCCCTGCGTCTGTAGATCATGGCGATCAGCAAAAAGAGGGCGGCCGTATAGATACCGTGGTTCAGCATCTGGATCACGGCTCCGGAAACGGCTTCATCGGACAACGCAAAAGCGCCCATGATGATAAAACCGAGGTGAGCGAGGGAGGAAAATGCCACCAATCTCTTCAAATTTCTTTGTTTGGCGGCGACGATTCCTCCGTAGATGATGCCGATGGCACCCAATGTCAAAAATATAGGCGCCAGCATGACAACGGCATGCGGAAATAGCCCCAAATCAAAACGGATTATTCCATAACTTCCCAGTTTTGCCATGACACCTGCCAGCAATATTGAGCCGGCGGTTGGAGATTGCGAATAGGCGTCGGGCGACCAGCTGTGGAAAGGAAAGAGAGGTGCCTTCACGGCAAAAGCAGCGGTAAAGGCCAAAAAGAGAAGCACTTCCGCGGTAGAGCTAAGGTGGGTGTTGGCCAATTGGATGACGCTGAATGTCAAAACGTGTGTCTGTGATTGGTGAATAAAAGCCAAGGCCAAAATGCCGACAAGCAGAAAAGCCGATCCCAGAAAGGTATAGATAAAAAACTTAACGGCGGCATAGCCCCGGCGTTCATAACCGAATTCGACTATGAGGAAATACACCGGGACCAAAGTCGCTTCAAAAAAGATGAAAAACAGCAGCAGATCGGTTGCCAAAAAGCTCCCGATACAAGCTGCTTCCAGCAACAAGGTCCAGATTATAAAAGTTTTTGTGTTCTTTTTCTCATTTGCCCCTGCCAGAGCAATCGGAAACAGCAGGGTGGTCATCATCAGCAAGAACAAAGAGATGCCGTCTATTCCCAAACTGTAGTTGATTCCCAACGATCCGAACCAGGGATGGGTTGTCACCATCTGATATCCGGCCACGCCGGATTTGAATTCGTCTAAAACGAGCGCCGAGAAACCAAAAATAACGATCGAGGCCGCAACGCCAAGCACATGCAATAGCTTTTTATACTTATTCGGTATAAAGAGCATCGCAACAGCGGCGCCGATGGGAATCAGCACTAAAGTAGTCAAATACGGAAATGAATTCATGAAGCCACCCTGGTCATCAAATAAGCCAATAATGCAATCGAGGCCGCTGTAAAAAAGAGTGCGTACATGCGGACGTAACCTGTTTGAACTTTACGCAGCGCTTTGCCTGATCCGCTTGCCAGCTTACCCATCCAATTGACCGCTGAATCGATGACACGCGTTTCCACTGAAGCTGTCAAAAAGGCGGCCAACCTGTCGGAGGTACCGGCAAAAAGCTTGTCGATACCTTTATCAAGGCCCCATGCTTGCTGCAAAAATCCCGGTTCCAGACTCTTCCTGTCGGAAATCGATTTCCACAGCGACCATGCCACCACAACTCCGGTTATGGCAATGGCCGCATCTACCAAAGCAAAAGCCCAATCGGCTCCGATCGAGAAATTATGGTTCAAAAGAGACGCCCCGACAACCGGGGAAAGCCATTTGTCCAAAAAGACGAAATTGGGATGGAACGGGAGATTGATGAAACCGCCGAAAGCCGCGGCAACGGCAAGGATAACCAAGGGAAACTTCATGACGAACCTTGGGTCGTGGGGATGCAAAGCCTTTGTCTCCGAAGATTTTTGATCTTCCCAACGCGCTTTGCCGAGAAATACGAGCGAGAACTCCCTGCCCATGTAATAAGCGGTCAAAAGTGCGGAAATCACCCCGACTGCCCACAGTGCGGGGGAAAGGACCCATGAGTTTTGCAGCACATCCCCCTTCGACCAGAATCCGCTGAAAGGCGGCACTCCGGCGATGGAGAGCCAGGCAATGAAAAATGTGGCGGCCGTGAGAGGCATCACTTTTGCCAAACCGCCCATCTTTTTCACGTCTTGCTCGTCGTCCATGGCATGAATCACCGATCCGGCTCCGAGGAACAGGAGAGCTTTATAAAACGCGTGTGTCAGCATCAGGAAAATCGCCGCCACGTATGCCCCTACTCCGACAGCCATGAACATAAACCCAAGCTGAGAAACAGTGGAATAGGCCAGAATTTTTTTGATGTCCTGCTGGGCGCAGGCACTTGTCGCTCCGAGGAAGGCCGTAGCGGCACCGACCCAGGCCACTACGTGAGCGGCATCCGGTGCTGCGTGTAAAATGGGATTGACGCGACACATCAGGTATATCCCTGCCGTTACCATGGTCGCGGCGTGGATCAGTGCGGAAACCGGTGTCGGGCCTTCCATGGCATCGGCCAACCACGGGAACAGAGGCGTCTGAGCGGACTTGCCGGCGGCGGCCAAAAACAGCAGCAATCCGACAGCTATCATGTCCGTGGGGGATATTTTATCGAGGTGAGAAAAGATGACGCTGTAATTCAAGCTTCCCACTCTGCTGAAAACCAGGAAAATAGCCAGCAAGAAGCCGCCGTCCCCGATTCTGTTGTAAATCATTGCCTTTTTGCCGGCGCTGGCGGCAGTCGGGCGCTCAAACCAGAACGAAATAAGGAAGTAAGAACATACGCCGACTCCCTCCCAACCGAGGAAGGTAATAAGGAGGTTGTCCCCCAAAACCAGCATCAACATGGAAAATACGAAAAGGTTAAGATAGATAAAAAACTTGGAAAAGTCTCTATCGTGTTCCATATAACCTATCGAGTAAAAATGGATGAGCGCAGAAACCCCCGTGATGAAAGCGACCATGGTCATCGAAAGAGGATCAACCAGGACACCTGCTCCGATGTGGAGATGACCGACATTTAGCCAAGTGAACCAGTGCTGCGTATAGGACCTGTTATCAGGCTGCCTTCTAAAAAGTGAGGCAAATACCAGTACGCCGACTACAAAGCTTCCAAGTACCATGACAGAAGCAAACCAGCCCGATATGGGATTGCCCAGTTTTTTGCCGAAGGCTACAAGGAGGCCAAATCCTATCAGAGGGAAAAGAGGAACAAGAAAAATGAGATCCAACATATCTGCTCCTAACCCTTCAGCAGGTGAGCGTCGTCTGCCGTAGCCCCTGCTTTCCTTCTAAAGATGGCCACGATTATCCCAAGTCCTACCACTACCTCGGCCGCAGCCACAACCAAAACAAAGAAAACCGCGATTTGCCCCGATATGTCGTTCAACGCTCTTGAGTATGTCACAAAAGTAAGATTTGCAGCATTTAACATCAGCTCCACGCACATCAGCATCACCAAGACATTACGCCTGATCAAAAGGCCTATGACTCCGATACTGAAAAGTACGGCCGCCAAAGTCAAATACCAAGACGGTTCTATGCTCATCTGCTTACCCCCAATTCATTTTCCGCATCGCTTACTTTTTGACCGCCTTCATCTTTAGGAGCGGTATTTACAGATTTGACAGGTACCTCTTCATTAGCCAAGGAAGCATCGGCAGAGGCCGGGTCCGTCCCCGGGTCATCTAGCTCAAAATCGTTTGTTTCACCGTTTTCAAGGCCGCCGGATTGGTTTCTTCTCGGCTGTCTCGCCAAAACAACCGCACCTATGATCGCCACTATCAGCAAAGCCGAGGTTGCTTCAAAAGGTACGAGATAAGAGGTAAACAAGGATTGTCCGAGCTGGGAAACATTGGATGTGGTCGGAGAAAGTGCCTTGGTGGTCGATTTGGCTCCGGTTATCCATGAATTGCTTCGCGCCAGAAGGAGAACCTCGACAAGAACTAAAACCCCCATAAAAACGGCATAGTATTGCTGACCTTTAAAAGTATCGGTGATCACGACTTCACGCTTATCCACGCCCAAAAGCATGATAACGAACAAAATCAGAACGACTATTGCCCCGGTATAGACGATGATCTGCACCGCGGCCAGGAACTGCGCATTTTCTTCAACAAACAGAACGGCGATGCCAAATAAAGTTGAAACCAGCATCAAAGCCGCGTGCACGGGATTGCTGTTGAAAATAACACCGAGTGCACCGCCCAGTACGACCAGAGCGGCGATGACAAATGTAACTATATCCGGAATAGTCGGATGCGCGCTGACAACGGCAGCCAGAAGATAGGTTGACATCAGCGAACCTTACCGCCCAATTTTACCGATATTTTCTTCTTTTCCACTTCTCTCACGGAAATATTGCCTGTCAACTCGTCGTTTCTGTTGTCGCTTTGTCCGGCTTCCGGGTATCTCTTGCCGTATCCCAGCTCGGCCGACCACTGCACTTTACCCTCTGTCTCGGCGTTTCCCGAGGGGGAAGTGGCCCTCATCCAGCCGGAAGTATGCTCTTCATCGGCATCGCGCCAATCTTCCCACGGCTGATGCCTGGGGTGTCCTTCGTCATCGACTACCAATTCATTTTTGGTATAGATGGCATCCGCTCTTGAAGTAAATGAGAATTCAAACATCTTACTCTCCGTAATAGCCTCCGTGGGACAGGCCTCCACGCAAAGATCGCAATGGATGCAGCGCAAGTAATTTATTTCATAGACATACCCATAACGCTCGCCCGGAGACGTCGGGTCTTCGATATTGTTGTCGGCACCTCTTACGTAGATGCAGTCCGCCGGGCAAACGGCTGCACAAAGTTCACATCCTATACATTTTTCCAAACCGTCCTCATAGCGGTTGAGGACATGACGTCCGTGCAAGCGCGGAGGCTTGGGGGCCTTTTCCTTGGGGTATTGAGTTGTAACCCTTGGTTCCAAGACTTGCTTGATACTTTGCTTAAAACCGCCGAAAAAATTCACTGCATCCAATGCGCCCATAACTTAACCCTTCGTCTCTTGGTACGTCGTTGCCGGATCCGAGGGAGCCATGACAGTCTTTGCCCCAGAAATAGATGTTACTCTGCCTTTTGGCAGGAAGCTTTCCGCCTCTTTACGCCTGTATGCAGATACTTTGACGGCTCGATTGATGAGCACGAAGGCTACAATGGAGCCGGCTATAACCGCAAATCCCCAAGCCACGCTGTAGATCATCGCCGCCACGATCAACAGCCAGGCAAGCGAAAGCGGGATCAAGCGTTTCCAGCCCAGATCCATCAATTGGTCATAACGCATCCTGGGTAAGGAAGCCCTGATCCAGACTTGGATATAACAGAAAATAGCCGTTTTACCCAAAAACCAAAGTATCGGCCAGAGCCAGGTTACGACATGAAATCCTGGTCCGTCCGGGCCTCCGAAAAACAGCGTGACGACAACCGCCGACATGGTGATCGTATTCATGAATTCTGCCAGGAAAAAGAGGGCGAAACGGATTGAAGAGTATTCCGTATGGAATCCCCCGCCTAGTTCTGATTCTCCTTCGGCCAAGTCGAAAGGCGGCCTGTTCAACTCCGCCGTCGAAGCTATGAAAAAGATAATGAAAGGTACGACGCCAAGGCGCAAAACGTTCCACTGCCAAAAGTGCTGGGCTTGGCTTTCCACGATTGCACGCGTTGACAAAGCGTGAGATTCCAAGATGACCACTATCACGGAAAGCCCCATCGCCGCCTCATAGGAGATCATTTGAGCCGAGGCCCTGATCGAACCGAGCAGAGGATACTTGGATCCGGATGACCAACCGGCCAGCATAGTCCCGTATACCCCTATGGAAGAGACGACCAGCATAAACAAAATTCCTATGGGAGGGTCGGCAACCTGCAACTCGACTACGTGGTTGGCTATGGTCACCACACCGCCTACCGGTACGATAACGAACATCAAAAACGCCGGCACCAGCACCAGCAAAGGAGCGAGACGAAAAACGAACTTATCGGCTCTGGTCGGCAACAGGTCTTCTTTGAAAAATAATTTGGTTCCGTCCGCCAAAGTTTGCAGCAGTCCGAAAGGGCCGGCCCTGTTGGGCCCTATCCGGTTCTGCATATCGGAGATAACTTTGCGCTCAAACCAGATCATCAACATTACCGAAACCAAAAGAGCGGCAAAAGCCACCAGGACTTTGACGAGAATCGTCACCAACACAGCCAAACCAAAGCCGTGCGCAAAAAGCGGATCCCCCAAATCAACCGAGCCTAATATTGGCATTATTTTGACTCCTTTTGCCCATCAAGTGCTTCCAGTCGTATTTCCGTAACAAGATCCGACGCGCCTACAAGCAATTCCGCTCTTTGTAAAGCGACATTGTCGTCTTGTTCCCCGGTATCCTGGCCGCCTGTTATATGCTGGATGATATTTGGCGTCTCTTTATTTGCTTTCAAAACGGCGACACCTTGCGGCAGACAATTGTCTATTTTCACTTTTGCTGTTATCGACTTGGTTTTGACGCTTATTTTAGCATCCGCACCGTCTATGAGAGAAAAACGGACGGCGTCTGCTTTACAAAGCGAAATTTCCTGAGGCGATGACAGAGAACTCATTGTCGGGCAATTGACGACGACGGTTCCCTTGTCGTACAGATCTCTGTTCAGAACCAGTCTGAGACTGTGATTATCAGATTTTGGTTCCGGCATGACTGCAAGACCTTTTGCCTTCTTTCCTCCCGTCGATAAAGCCCCGATCGAGACGGGACCCCATCCTTTTTGATCCTTGCTTTCCCCGGGGATAGCAGATTCATCCGAGAAGGCGCCGCTTTGGGCAAATCCTGCCCTCATAGGAGCTCCCTGCTCCTCAACGGAGGCTATGCCTGGGGTTGCTATGGGGTCAAACGGAGCTCCCGGCTTCTTGATCGATACGCCCGATACCGGCAAGGGTGCCAGAATCCCGTCTCGCCTTTGTAAAGCCCTAAGAGACGTCAGCGATATTCCCTTGTAGGTAAGTGCCGTATCGGCTATCTCCCGAGAAACGTCTTCGACTGAAACGAGACCGAAAGGTTCGTCCAGAAGCCCGGCGATATCTGAGGCTATGACCCACGGCGCTCTGACGAGAGCCGGCGGAGTTACCTTTTGGGCGACGATCGTCACTCTTCCCTCTATATTTGTTACGGTACCTGTCATCTCTCCCGCATGGTAAATAGGCAGGACTACGTCAGCGGACAAATTCGAAGGGTCTTCGTGGCTCGCCAGAGAGACGATGAAAGGGGTGTTTGCAAAAGCCTGTTGGACCAATTGCTGATCGGGGAAATCAGCGATCGGATCTGCGGCCAGTAAAATCAATGCGGAAACTTCGCCTTTGGCACATTTGGCCAGTATTTCTGAGGTTTCATATGAGGGAGAAACCGGTAGCGTCCCCCATTTTCTTTTGATCTTGTCCCCGTGATCTTTGTTGACCCTGCCGGGCAGTAAATTGGGCGCCAAGCCCATATCGAGAGCACCGAAAATATTACCGCGGCGCAAAGCGGGAAGAAATTTCGCCTTGGGCAATTTGGCGGCGATTAATTTGATGGACTCTTCCAGGTAGACGGGAGATTCCGCCAAATTGCTCCTCCCCACGATAAAGACCACGCCTTCACCTTGATTTTCCTCCGGCGACCCTGTCGAAGAAAGACCGAGCAACGTCCGCAGATTGCGCAACTCCTCGGGGTCTTTGATATTTCCAGCCGCATCTTTCGAGCTGTCCAAAAGATCCTCGGTGATGGAGAACAGCTCTCCCGGCTTTGCTTCTATGCGGGAGCGGGCCAGTTTTGTAAGAGAGGTCGGAACGGGGGTGATCTCAACTAAGTTGAGTTTTCCTTTTCGCAGCTGAGGATAAAGCCGCAAATGGAGCACCGGGAGTTCTTCTTTGATATCTCCCGATATCAAAACTACTGTTTTGGCATTTACCGTTTCCTCGATGGTCGCCCGAGGCAGGGCCAGTGCCAGCTCGGCATTGAATCCGTCTCCCATCTGGGCATCCACCAGCGTGCTGCCCAAAACACCTTTGGCCAATCTGGCCCACAGGTAGGCGTCTTCGTTGACGAATTTGGAACCGCCGATAACAGCTATCTGTTCATTTCCGCCCTTTGCCAAAGCCGCCCGGATGCCTGCCACAACGTCGGCTAAGGCGTCGGCCCACCTTACGGGCTCCAGCTTGCCCTGGTGTCTGGCAAGCGGAGTTATAATACGGGAGTTTTCCAACGCCTCGAAGCTATAGCGTCCTTTGTCGCACAGCCAGCTTTGGTTGACGTTGTTATCGTCCAAACCGAGATAGCGCACCAAGGCACCGGCAGACGATTGGGCCACTTCACGGCATCCTACGGAACACATCATACAAGTGGTTTCAGCCTGTTCCAAATCCCACGGTCTTGACTTGAAACGGTACGCTTTGGCCGTCAGGGCCCCGACGGGACAGATCTGAACGGTATTGCCGCTGAAATAAGAATCGAAAGGTTGGGTCGGGAAAGCAGCTACTATTACCTGTTCTCCGCGGTTGGCAAAATCAATTTGCGGATCCCCGGCTACTTCGGCGGCAAACCTTGTACAGCGCGAGCATTGGATGCATCTCTCCCGGTCCAGATAAGTGAGAGGACCGATCTCGATCGGCTTGTCAAAATGGCGTTTTTCTTCGATGAAACGCGATTCCCCCGGGCCGTGTGCCATGTCCTGATCCTGCAAAGGACACTCTCCACCCTTGTCGCAAACCGGACAATCCAAAGGATGATTGATGAGAAGAAGTTCCAAAACGCCTTCCTGAGCGCGCTTGGCTTTTTCGGAGGAAGTCATAACTTCCATATTCTCCTGGACTTTCAAATAACAGGAGGGTTGCAGGCTAAAACCTCTGGGTCCGGATACCTCGACCAGACACATCCTGCACACCCCTACGGGATCCATATGAGGGTGATAACAGAACCTGGGAATAAAAATGCCGTGACGCTCGGCCGCCTCGATCAGTAATTCATCTTTATGGGCTTTGACCGGTTTACCGTCGATAATTACATTTACGGCATCTGCTTCGTCGGTGCCGATATCTGTCAAATTGTTTTTTATGGTATCTGTCATTGGTGGGCTCCGACTAGAAGATGGTCTGCTTCAAAAGGACAATGTCCCAATTCTATATGTTCTGAAAATTCATCCCTGAAACGCCTAATGGCAGACGCTATTGAACTCGGTATGGACGGACCCAAGACGCAGATAGTGGTCTGTTGCGGTGGCCAGGTAACCCCCGGAGCGATCGAGTCACAGACGTCCATCAGCAGGTCGATGTCTTCCGGCCTCCCTGATCCTTCCTCGATCCTTCTCAGGATCTTTTCCAACCAGCCTGATCCTTCCCTGCAGGGCGTGCATTGGCCGCAGGACTCGCGATAAAAGAACCTTGTTATCCTCCACGCAGCCCTGACGACGCAGGTGGTTTCATCCATGACGACCACGGAACCGGACCCGAGCATGGAACCGGCTTTGGCTACGGCATCCTGGTCAAGGCCGAGATCCAAATGTTCTTCGAAAAACCACGGGGCAGAGACTCCCCCGGGAATGAAAGCTTTTATCTTTTTGTCTTCCGTAATGCCTTGTCCAAGATTTTTGTCATAGATCAAATCCCGAAATGTGGTTTTTGACATTTCAAGTTCATACCATCCGGGATGCTTAACGCGACCGGAAAGTGCAAACAACCTTGTCCCGGCCGAGGAACCTTGACCAAGAGCGGCAAAAGCTTCGCCCCCGTTGAGGATGATCCAAGGCAGATTTGACATCGTTTCCACGTTATTGACGACTGTAGGTTCGCCGTAAAGACCCATCACCGCGGGAAAATACGGAGGTTTGATCCGCGGAAAGCCTCTTTTGCCTTCCAATGATTCGATCAGCGAAGTTTCTTCGCCACAGATATAAGCCCCGGCCCCGGGGTGGACAACCAGATCTACGGAAAAATCAGAACCGAATATGTTTTTCCCCACAGCACCATGGCTATAGGCTTCGTTACAAGCAGCGGTCAGTCTCTCTATTCCGAGGGCAAATTCCCCTCTGACGAAAATGAATGCCTGTGTCACCCCGAGGGCATAGGCCGCTATCAGGGTTCCTTCTATCAGCTGATGAGGATCTCTCTCTATCAGCAAATGGTCTTTAAAAGTAGCCGGTTCGCTCTCGTCACCGTTTATCACCAGATATGAGGTCTCAGCTTTACGCAGCATGGACCATTTTCTTCCCGCAGGGAAACCGGCGCCGCCCCTGCCCAGCAGACTGGCTTTCATCACCTCGTCTTGGACTTGTTCTCGCGGCATGGAGATGGCTTTTTTCAGACCCTCGTAGCCACCTGTGGCTAAAAACCTCTCCAAAGTATAGGAATCTGCAAATTCCATTCTTTTGGTCACAATGGATTCTGTCGGATTAAACATAACTATTTCCGTCCCAACGTTTGATCAGCGTCTGTACGATCTGCTTTTTTGCCATCATGCACCGAGGCAGAAAACGCTCTTTCCACCCTCGAGAGAACCCCATGCGGGGGGACAATGCCTGCAAGAGCCCCGGCAGCCAATTCCGTTATCAATTTATCAAAAGCTGCTTTGTCCAAAGGCCCAAAAAATCTGCTGTTAATCTGAATGCACGGAGCTGTATCGCATGCGCCCAGACACTCGGCCTCTTCCAAAGTAAATCGCATGTCTTCAGTCGTCTGCCCCGGCCTGATCCCAAGGCTCTCTTCGATACCTTCCAGGAGCTCATAAGCTCCGGCCAGCATACAGGCTATGTTCGTGCAGACAGAAATGACATAGTTGCCCACCGGTTCGAGATGCAACATGTCGTAAAAACTTGCCGTTCCGCTTACTTCAGCCGGAGAGAGGTCCAAGAGATCGGCGATCTCAGCTATGCAATGCTCGGTCAGCCAGCCGTGTTCTCCCTGCGCCAAATGGCAAAGCGGGATAAGCGCCGAACGCTTCTGCGGGTACAGGGCAATGAGCGCCTGCGCCCTCTGCAACCCTTCTTCAGAAAATCCTCCTTCTGCACTGGGTGCGCTGCGCTTGAGCATCTCTGATATATATTTATTATTTTCAGTCATTAAAAATACACCGTCACCTATCGACTTCACCTAAAACCGGGTCCACGGAAGACAAGATCGCTATCGTATCTGCCAACAGACTTCCTCTCAGAAGCGCCGGAACGCTCTGGAGATTGACAAAACTCGGCCCCCTGATGTGCATCCGATACGGCTTGTTTGACCCGTCGGACACCAAATAACATCCAAGCTCTCCGCGCGGAGATTCTATAGCCGTATAACTTTCTCCCACTTTGGTTTCAAATCCTCTGGTAAAAAGTTTAAAATGGTGGATGAGCGCTTCCATGGATTCATCGATACGCTGGCGCGGCGGAGGGGTAATCTTGGCGTCTTGCACCCTGTAATCGCCTTGCGGCATCTTTTCCAGGATCTGCCTGACTATCTTAATGGATTCCCTGATCTCATTCAATCTCACGGCATAACGGTCGAAAGTATCGCCCACCGTTCCGACCACCACGTCAAAGTCAACCTCGTCATAAGCCAGATACGGCATGTCTTTACGGAGATCCCAGGGTATACCAGAAGCCCTCAAAACAGGGCCCGTGGCCGAAAGAGCCAGAGCCAGTTCGGTACTGATAATCCCCACGCCCTCCGTCCTCTGACGAAATATGGGCTGACCGGTCAGAAGGTCGTCGTAATCTCCCAAGCGAGATGCTATGGTATCGATGATAACGGAGACATCGTCTTCCCAGCCGTCCGGCAGATCTGCTGCTACGCCTCCCGGTCTGATGTAATTGTGGTTCATTCTGAGACCTGTGGTTTTTTCAAAAAAGGAAAGTATCATTTCCCTTTCTCTGAAACCAAAAATCATCATCGTGGTTGAGGCCAAATCCATCCCGTTGGTGGCGGCCCACATGACATGCGAAGATATCCGATTCATTTCCGACATCAGCATTCTGATCCATACGGCCCTGGGAGGGATCTCCACATCCAGCATGCTCTCAACTGCCAGCGACCAGACAAGCTCATTGTTCAGCGGGGAAAGATAGTCCATCCTCGTAACGTTCGTGGCACCTTGCACGTATGTGAGTTCTTCGGCCGTTTTTTCCATACCGGTATGGAGGTAGCCTATAACAGGCTTTGACCGGATGACGGTTTCTCCCTCCAACTCAAGCATAACCCGCAAAACACCGTGGGTGGAAGGATGCTGAGGACCCAAATTGATAATCATCGTTTCACCGTCGCCGAAACTGGCTTCGGATTCATCCGGATCAAGGGTCACTGAAACTGCATCTTCAGGCAGGCGCAATACGGCACCTTGCTCAATCAGAAGTTCGATGGGCGAAGTCGCAGAAGCAAGGTCCAGCTCTTGGTCACCTTCATCTGTTTCCAGCTCGATATCTAAATCTTCATAGAAAAGTTCTTCGTCATATTCTTCCTGGTCCGTATTGTCCGGCTCTTCATTTTCGTCAGGATATGTTTCGTCTTCTGTATATGCTTCTTCGTCTGCATGTCCGTCATTATCTTCCAGCGAAAACGGGTTCGGCTCTAAATCATTTATCTGATCGTCTTCCGGCAACTGGCTATCTCCTTTGTATTCCCGCGACAATTTTGCAGCCCAACGGTTCAACCGTCTTTTTATGACATATTTTTATCATCGCGGTCCCGGTGCATCCTTGAATTGGACCGGCACCCTGCCAAGCGAATAATCTTTGCGGAGAGGGTGTCCTTCCCAATCCTGAGGCATCAATATTCTGGTCATATCCGGATGCCTGTCAAATACTATGCCCATCAGATCAAAGGCTTCTCTTTCCATATTTTCCGATCCCGGATAGAGATAAAACAAACTGGGTGCATGAGGATCCGATTCTGCTACCTGCAGCCTGATGGATACCCTTTGTTTTAGCGAGAGGGAAAGGAGTTGAACCACCACTTCAAATCGTTCCGGGGATATCTGCTCGGGCAAGGGCCTTGAAAAATGGCGCAAGTAGTCAACCGCACAGAGATCTGCACAGGTCACAAACGACAGACGCTTCAGCCCGGATGCCAACTCCAAATATTGGTCCCGATCAGGGAAAAATGTCAGACGCCCGCCGGCATCGTCGTATGTCAAACCATCCATTTCCAGCAGAGCAACAAGATCGTCCCGCTCTGTCACAGCGTCAAAACTTCCATCCGTGCCGGCCACTATCTCGGAGTCCCGATTCTGACGGGATTAGCCTGAGGCTGCACCCACCCCGGTGTCTCACTTGCCAAGTCTACGGCTGCTCCGCCGGATGTCTTTTGTCTTCTTTTGGTGATCTCTCCCGACATTACTTTTTCGTGCAAAGTCAAAATGGCGTGGATCAACGTTTCCGGACCGGGTGGGCACCCGGGGGCATATACATCCACCGGAACTATTTCATCGACCCCTTGAACTATGGCGTAATTATTGAACATTCCGCCCGTTGAAGCACACACGCCCATGGAGATCACCCATTTGGGCTCGACCATTTGATCATATACCTGTCGTAGTACGGGGGCCATCTTTTGTGAAACCCTGCCCGCCACGATCATGAGATCGGACTGTCGGGGAGAAGGCCTGAAAACCTCCATACCGAATCTTGCCAGGTCAAAATCAGCTGCTCCCGCCGACATCATCTCGATGGCGCAGCAGGCCAAACCGAAAGTAGCCGGCCACATGCTTGATTTACGCGACCACTTGACCAATTCTTCAAGCGTTCCGGTAAGAAAGTTATGGCTTAAAGATTCCAAGCCTTTCCAAGAAGACATTCAGACCTCCCTACTTCTCTCTGCATAATCGTCCATATTTCTTTATTTAGAACCTTTCATAGCCTACTGGAGCAACGGATACGATATCAAAAGCCGGGCGAATTTTTTCACAAAACCACCTCGGTACCGAAGATATATTCAAAATATATCCTGCAGTCAAATATGCATCAAAGTGCAGTAAAAATTATGCGGCTTGATCCGTACCGGAACGGTATCGCTTTACCGTTCCCTGTGTCGTCCGCCCCGTTCCTTCGTTTACCACCGGCTTGGTCATCTTGACGGGACCCCAGTCAAGAGCACCATTGGCCAGCAAATAGATGAACGAAAAAAATACGGCAACGGCAAAAACTATAATCTCGATTAGGCCAAATCTTCCCAATTGATTGTATATAACGGCGAACGGAAACAGAAAAATCACTTCCACGTCAAAGATCACAAATACCATGGCCACCAGATAGAAGCGCACGGGAAAGCGTTGCGGCGGTTCATAAGTAGGAACTATTCCGCATTCATAGGGTGCTTCTTTGGCTACCGTAGGTCTTTGCGGAGCCAGTAATTTAGAAGCTGTCAGGGACAGGGCGGCGAAAACTACCGCCAAGGCACCCAGTATGAATATCGGCAAATAACTGTCAAGACTTCCCATTACTAATAATTTTTATCACGAATTGCGGCCCGTGCCAAACTAAAAACACATTATTTCAAATAAAAATTAATAAAACACCCATAAAACATTCGAATTGGGACTTGACAGACCTTATTTAGACAGAGTCAGCCAAGTCCCAACCTGCAGACAATAAATGCTGTTCGGTTCCAATTTATCGCTTCGCTTGACCAGTCTGTCCAAGCGATCTTCTCTCGTCGTGTGAAAGTCACCTATCGATGAAAATCAGCGATTTATTTTAATAATCTGATCTATAAAATAGATTATTAAAATAATACTGTCTTTCAATACTGAACAAATTGAATCACCAAGGCTTGATCAAATGTAAAATCTGTTTGTGGAAATTAATAAAGACGGAGCTTTCCTCCTGCCGGAGCGACCGACAAAAACAATCTGCGATGTGCTGGTGATAGGCGGAGGACCCTCGGGGGCGTCAACGGCTTTTTGGCTGGCGTCCAATGGTTATGATGTTTTGCTCGTCGAAAGAAAAACATTTCCGCGAGAAAAAACCTGCGGGGACGGCCTTACCCCGCGTTCTGTCCGGCAACTTATCGACATGGGTGTCGAAGAATCTCTGTCTCTTGCGCATAAGTATTTCGGCTTGCGCACCCGGGCTTTTGGCAAAGAGTTGACATTGGAATGGCCAAAAGTATCCGGCTTGCCGGAATACGGCTATGTCATAACCCGTTATGACCTTGACGAGCTGGTACTCAACAATGCTGAAAAAGCCGGAGCGGCTGTTTGGCAAGGCTGTGAAGCAACTGCTGTGAATTTTACCGACGACAGCGTTTACATCCGGGTAAAAGATAAGTCCAGAGACACTGTTTCGGAAGTCGAAGCGAAATACCTGGTAATTGCCGAAGGGGCAAACTCGAGAATAGGCCGGTCGCTGCAGGTGAAAAGGGATAGGCAATTGCCTTTCGGATTGGCCATCCGCGGTTATTACAGCTCTCCCAGAAGCCGGGATCCGTATATCGAATCACAACTTGACATCCGGGATGAGAAAGGAACCCTTTTGCCGGGATACGGCTGGATTTTCCCTCTCGGCGACGGACGGGTTAATGTCGGCATAGGCTTGGTTTCCACGATGGCGGGCTGGAAAGAAGTAAATACCACGAGTCTGCTCAATACGTTTGTCAAGCAAACCCCAAGTTCTTGGGGATTATCCGAAGAAAGTCGCCTGTCCGAACCGACCGGGGGGAAGCTCCCCATGGGTATGTCAAGCACCCACCTTAGAGGGAAACGTTATCTTGTCGTCGGCGATGCGGGGGGCATGATCAATCCGTTTAACGGTGAAGGCATCGCCTATGGTTATGAATCGGGGCGTTTGGCCGCAGCAACACTCAGTGAAGCCATCTCCTGCAATGATGCTGATCTGCTTGACAATTACTTGGATATGCTGGACATGCACTATGGCTCCTACTACAAGGTGGCCCGCTTATTTTTGCGCTTGATGGGTAATCAGGATGTTTTGAAAATACTGACCTCAACAGGTATGCATTCCAAAACAGTGATGACAATTCTGCTAAAAATAATGTCCAATTTAATGTCCGAAGATGACATAGGCCTGGCAGAGGTCATCCTCAAAAGCGCCTCCAAACTGGCAAGGGGCATACCGGGATAATACCGGTGGCTAGGGACAGAGAAGTCACAGTCTCCGGGCTTTCTCAAATCAGGCTTGGGATCATATAAAGAGCAAAGCATACGAGGACGGCAGATAAAAATATAGCCATAACTCGATAGATTCCCTTCATCCGATATTTTTCGGGAAGAACCTTTGCTTCCAGAGCAAGCAGAAACCCGAGAACGATGGGCAAAAGTATGGAATTCATGACCTCAACATGAATGACCAACGCCACCAAGTCAAGATTTGCCATCACAATAAGAGCGCCTGCGATATGGATCAAGGAATACACCGTATAAAACATGGCATTTTCCCTTTGGGGTTTCTCATTTAATGTATGTTTCCACCCCATAACTTCCGACAGTCCCCAAGCTCCCGCCAGAGATGCCACCAAGGCTGCCACCAAAGCGGCTCCGGTGAGAGCTACGGCCAGGATTATTTTTGAACCCATGCCACCCAAATACGGGCTCAAACCTCTTTGAAGACTGGTGACCGTGGAAAGAGAGACCGACCCGTGATGCATACCCACAGTGGCGGCAAATACGATGACGACGGCGATCGCTATTGCTTGAGTCAAAAAAGCGCCAAAAGCTGTATCGCGTCGTTCGGACTTAAGATCATGTACGGTAAGTTTCTTATCGATAACCGCACCTTGTTGATAAAATATCATCCAAGGCATGATCACGGCCCCTATATTTGCGGCCAAAAGTAACAAATAGGTATGATTATGGATGGGAACTTTAGTAAAACCGTGAAATATTTGATTCACGTGCGGATGGGCTAAAAGAACAGCGGGAATAAATATCAGTTCGGCAAGACCCAAAGCAACCCCGATTCTCTCCACCCGGCGGTAGCTGCCGGTCAGGGCAATTCCGATCAAAAAGGCCGTTGCCACCGGAATGGTGATTTTAGAAGAAATGCCGAACAGATCCCCCACCCCGGCCACACCGGCAAATTCCGTCAGCAGTGCCCCGACCGAGGTGAGAAAGAGGGTCCCGGCCGACAAGAATCCCCACCAAATCCCGAAGTTTTCGCGGATCAGAGCTCCGTGGCCTTTCCCCGTGATTATCCCCAGCCGTATGGTTATTTCTTGGACCACATAGAGTATCGGAATTAAGATGAGGCTCGGTGCAATCATTTTATAACCCAGTTCGGCACCTGATTGAGCGGCTGTGACGAGACTGCCTATATCGGTATCTGCCAGCATGACAATCAAGCCTGGTCCCCATATGGCTAAAAAGGCTATTCTTCGACGCTGTCTACTCTTCTTGGAGATCTCAGCCGTCGTGGCATCATCTGGAATAACCTTCATTAGGTCCAAATCTCCTCCAAGAAAACCTTACATAAATCAGGGTAACCTGATTTATAATATCAGGCAATCCTGATAGAGGTGTCAGAAAAACTTTATTCCAAAAAATAAGGAGTTTTGTCACATCAAAAGAGACAGAGACCACTGGGAGATCTCGGGAAAGTTTTATAGCGCCATTGCATTTTCTGACCTTGGGTAAGTTTCAGATACCCAGATATCGGTTTTAATTGCGTTCTCTTTTGGCTGATACTACTTGGAAGAAAATCTGAGATTGGGTGCTCTTTAAGCAACATGGATATATCAGGCTTTTTCTCCCAAGCAATTTTGTTGATGTCTTTCTTGGTCAATTGTCGCTGGCGATACCCGAAAGGCGTAGGTTGGCCGATGCGCTTACCCCAAGCCAGCTGGGCGAATCTAGTTTTAGTCTGTGGTATCCTGCAGCTGCTATCATCGCTGCATTGTCGGTACACATTGCTTTTGACGGCAAATAGCACTTTACTTTTAAAGTAGCTGCCATTTTTTTGATTTCATCGCGCAAAACTGTGTTGGCGGCAACGCCTCCCGCCAGACATATGCTTTTTGCTTGCGTCATTTCCAACGCCATGGCTGCTTTGGTCACCAAAACATCCGCTACGCAACGCTGGAAAGAGGCCGCAATATCTGCAACTGGTGCAGCGGGATTTTGTCTGATAAAATTGATTACGGCCGTTTTTAGACCGCTGAACGACATGTCAAGACCTTGGTTTAGCATAGGTCTGGGAAATGCCATAGCCTTGTCATTGCCGCCGGCGGCACTCAGCTCTATGGCAGGGCCTCCGGGGTAACCGAGGCCCAAGTACCTTGCCACTTTGTCAAAAGCTTCACCGGCGGCATCGTCCAAAGTCGAACCGATAATTTCATATTTTCCGGGAGCCGTCATATGGATCAGCAGACTGTGACCGCCTGAGACAAGTTCGACGATGGCCGGCAGTTCAAGATCTGCATCCTCCAGGAAAGCGGCATAGAGGTGTCCTTCCAAATGGTTGACGGCAACAAAGGGTTTCTTCCAGGCCAAAGACAGAGCTTTGGCCGCAGAAAGCCCCACCAGAAGGGCCCCTATCAAACCCGGCCCGTTGGTAACGGCGATAGCATCTATATTATGTCCGTCCGGGCCCGAATCGGCTTCGGCCAATGCTTTGTCGATGACATAGTTGATCGCCTCCAAATGGGAACGCGATGCGATTTCCGGCACCACTCCGCCAAAATCGGCATGCAGTTTTATTTGGCTTGAGATCACGGATGAGAGAACTTTGCTCCCGCCTTCGACCACTGCTGCGGCTGTTTCATCGCACGATGTTTCTATCCCGAGGATTCTGGAGATATTGTCCATGGAGTTCCTTTGATTATCTTGACGCCTATCGATATTACTTGTTTTGGATTACTATTTGAGCTTTTGACTCGATATCGGAATGCAGGTTGGCTTTTTCCTGCAGATATAGAGCTATTTTTCCCAGTCTCTCCCGATACTGTTCCGACTGAATCGAATCGGTCCACATCACAACGGCATCTTCGTTGACCTCGGCGTAGTAATTTTTCCTTATTCCCACCGGTTGAAAACCAAATTGGAAATACAATTTCTGGGCGGCAATATTGCTTGCCCGTACCTCCAGGGTAACGGCTCTTAGTCCAAGACGCACCGCATCATTGAGCAGCTGGAGTAAAATAATCATCCCTATCTTATTTTTTTGCCATCTGGGTGCCACCGCCAAAGTAGTCACGTGGGCCTCGTCCAGGACTACCATGTAACCTCCGTAGCCGATGACCGATCGCTCCGCTTTGACCACATAGTAACAACGGCTTGCCGGTTGTCCCAGTTCTGATTCGTAAAGAGCTGCCGTCCACGGTTTCGGGAAAACTTCCTTTTCAATGTGCAGCACTTGTTTGATATGCGATTTTCGCATTTTCACAACCGCTATTTGATAGCTCTGTCCGATAACCGGCTCCGGCGGGCCGGCCGGCGATTTGATAGAGTTAAAGAAATCCACTTTTTATTTCTAGCACATCAAAAGAAGCGTCGGCGGGAATAGATATTTCTATACCCCGTGAAGGAAGCTCCGGGCCTATCTGATATCTTGCTGACAGACTTTACGTCCAGCTTTATGTCTCTTTTGTGACAGCGCCTTTCCAAGCCCCTGCTTTGGCATCTGCTTCGCGTAAATAAATTGGCTTTACCATGGACGGCTCCAAGGCCAATCCCCGACAAAATTCTCTGTAGGCTACTTCTCCCAAAATACCTACCGGTGCTGCATCCATATCTTCATAGAAAACAAGATGGTCTCCTAGTTCCCCGAATGCGGCATCTAAAGCTTGTCTGATTTGGCTCCGGTAACGGCTTGCTCCGCCGCCTGCCAGGACGAGTTGCCAATCGCGCAGATATTCCACATCCGTTGCATCAGAGACAGCGCCACTGCTTTTGGAAGCAAAAATAGCCGAGATCACTTCTGCCAACAATTTTGAGAAGTGCTCCGGGGTTGCCAAACGAATTATACCGATTCCAAGTGTTTCTTCCAAGTGGGGCTGCAAACCGACGGTGTGACTGTCCTTGGAGACGGAAAAAGCATCAAGATGATCAAAAGAGTTTATTTCTCCGGAACTTATTTGCCCCGGCGGACAACATAAAAACGGACTGTTGATGACAAAGGCCACTTCCCCTCTTCGCACGTCCAAAACCGGCACGCTGAGGACAAGGCGTCCGCAGACAGATGAATCATCAGCGCAATCATCGATAACTTTTCTCTCCAGCGCTTTACTCAAAACTTCGGTGCCGCTCACGGGCACCACGGTTTTGCCCAATCCGTAAGCAAGAGTTTTAGCAGCTGCTATACCGACCCGCAAGCCGGTAAAGAGACCGGGGCCGACATCTACCGCAAATGCATCCATTTCCGACAAATCCGATCCGCTGTCGGCGAGAAGTTGATCTATCATCAAAAACAGCTCTTCCACATGATGATCGCTTGTCCTATGTGTTAGTGCCAGAAGTTGACGTCCTCCGGATATAATGGCCGCTCCAACTTCGGAAGTCGCCGTTTCCACGGCAAGCAGCTTAAATGATTTTTCTGTTTTGTTTGAGTGATTCATATTTATCAACTATTCATGACATATCAGCGGTACGGCTGTAAAATCACAGGAGTATTTCTTTCTCTTTTAGATCTATCTCATGTGCCAAGAGTAAGTCTTTCAGTAGGTATAGCCTCTCATTATACTTTGTGTCACAGGTAATATTCGGCGAATCCTCCGGAGCCTCGATGGTCTTATAGATATTTTTGATATCTTTGGTACTTGATTCGACTGAAACGGAGAAAAAGAGAATTTGCCTTTCTGACTCTTTAGCCTTGGAGCTGAAATGGATGATAAAACTCGGGATACCCAATATCTCATCGGCCCGCTCACCCCATTCAACCAAAGCTGCCGCCCCCTGATCGAGATCTTCCCAAATGCCTAAATCCAATATCTCTTGGGGATTCTCGAGACGCCACAAATCGGCATGCAAAAGATCCAAGCGACCTTCGTAGCGATGGACAAGGGTAAATGTCGGGCTGGTAACAGGTTCATTCGGACAGAGTCTGCCGGCCACACCGGTCATAAACGTAGTCTTGCCGCTTCCCAAATCACCGACCAGCAGGACCAGATCTTTGGGTTGCAAAACGTCGGCAAAAAGAGATCCCGCCAATTGTGTTTCTTCTTTACTACTGGAGTCAACATCGAGAAAAGCCGACATGGTTCTATCCAATCTTTAGGTAATAACTTGATTTGGTCAAAAACCGGATGATCACTGTGATGACAGCAATCTTTTGGCCCTGACCAAGTCCGATCTCATCTGTGCCATAGCGACGGCGCCTGCTCTCAGCACATAAGAAGGATGAAACGTGGGAACCACTTTATATGAAACACCGGCGACATCGATATCAAATACATTCCCCCGTAGTTTTGTGATCCCATCCGGAGATTGAAGAAGTGTTTTTGCGGCAAAATTGCCGAGAGCCAGGATGACTTTCGGGGAGACGAGAGATATCTGATCCGTCAGGAAGTGACGACAAGCATCCACTTCATCGGGCAACGGATTTCTGTTATCGGGAGGTCTGCACTTAATGATATTGGCAATATAGTAATTGCTGCGCGTGATGCCTGTTTCTTCTGTCAAAAGTCGGTCAAGCAACTTTCCGGATCTGCCGACGAACGGCACCCCTTGCAAATCCTCTTCTCTCCCCGGTGCTTCTCCGAGAAGAAAAAGCGGGGAACGGAAGTTGCCGTCAGCAAAAACAACGTTGGATCTGGTTGCAGACAGACGACACCCGCGACATGCTGCTGCCTCAGTTGCGAGCAGTGTTAACTTAGCGGCCGTTTGATCCATAAATAATTTTCTTATCTTGTGTCGTATAGATAAATAGTTTTCTGTTCCAAATAATACATCGTCAAACGGCAAAATTTGCTAAGTTCACATCTTGCCAATTGCTTTTATTCCTCAAGGTGATTTGCCGATAAAAACTATTTGCAACTATTGTATACATATATCCTATTTGTTGACATAGGTACGAGGTACTCTCGGTCCTATGCCGCATAGGACTTCATATGAAATTGTATTTAACTTAGCGGCCCATTCTTCAGCGGTGATATTTTCACCGCCTTGGCTCCCTAAGATCACCACTTCATCACCGGGGCGTACTTCTGAATCTTCTCCACAATCGACCATGATCTGGTCCATGGTTACCTGTCCGATTATCCTTCTCCTAACCCCGTTGATCAGGACTTGCCCTCCTGCTCGAAAAAGACTTCTGGGAATTCCGTCGTGGTATCCGGCCGGGATGACCGCTATGATCGAATTGGCCTCAAGGGGATGCAGCAATCCGTAACTGACGGCTTCGCCTTTTGGAACTTCTCTGGTCAGATGCACTTTGGCTTTCCATGACAGTACCGGGATAATTTGCGATAATGGTTCCGGCTTGTCCTCTAAAGATTGCCCCGCCATGTCCATCGGCGGGTATCCGTAAAGAGCGATGCCGAGTCTGACCATATCTAATCTTGCACTTTTATGATAAATTGTTCCCGCCGAATTTGCTATGTGTAAAATAATTTTCTCATTCTCCCCGATATTGGAGCCATTTTTACGGCAAAGCGGTTCGAGCAATTGTTGATAGCTGTTGTTGAATTTATTCAATTGTAAATTCGTAAAAGGATTGGAGCTGTCATCGGCCACTGCCAAATGACTCCAAAAGCCTGTTATTTTTAAAACCCGGGAAGAAAAAACCGTGTCCAGTAAGCTCGGCAGATCTATCTCCGATACCCCCACACGATGCATCCCGGTATCCATCATGATCTGGATGGGGAGAAGATCGCCGTATAGGTCGCTGCCCGCAATTTTAGCCGATGACACTTGGGATTTATAAGCCTTATAGGCTTTGGCCGTCTTTAGGGCTCCGTCGGGAGTATAGATTGTCAGCGTCAAAGCGTTGCGTACAGCTTCTCTGATCCCGTCTTCTTCCGGTTCTGACAATAAAAGGATTGGGGCTTCGATGCCATTTCTTCTCAGATGGATTCCTTCTTCCACCAAGGCTACCGCCAGGACATCGGCACCGTTTTGCAAAGCTGCTCCGGCTATTTCCGTTGCGCCGTGGCCGTATGCATCGGCTTTTACCACAGCGCATAGCTTTACGTTATCTCCGATAAAGCGTTTCATCACCCGGACGTTGTGTCCGTACGCGCCGAGGTCTATCTCGAGCCAATTGCTTCTAAAAATATTTTCCATAGTCTCCTTTTGGCCAAAAGCAACACTTCTTCAGCCGGCGGGTTTAGCAGTCAACTCGTCCAGCAGTTTGGCCACCAAAAGCGGAAGGTCAGATGCCGTCATGGCATCTTTCAACCCCAGGCGACTCGCTTTGCCATGGACATATGCGGCCAGGGCCGCGGCAAAAAATGGGGCGATTCCCCGGGCAATGAATGCCCCTATCACCCCGGCCAAAACGTCACCTGTGCCTGCCGTAGCAAGATTTTGGCAACCCGAGGTACTGATCAGCACTTTCCCGTGCGGATCGGCGACAATCGTAGTCGGCCCTTTCAAAAGCACCACCGCTCTGATTGTTTTCGCCAGGTTAACGGCAGCTGCTATCCTGTCCGCACCGGGACGCGAGCCTGCCAGCCTCGCGTACTCCCCGTCGTGCGGAGTGATAACGGCCGGCGACCTTCTGCTGCCCAGAATCCTCTGTGCCTCTTCCAAATTGCCGAGGGCGGCGATCGCATCGGCATCCACGACTACGGGTATCGGGATTTCTCCGATGAGTCGCCTGATCTGATGGTCCTGCTCCGCGTTTACCCCGAGACCTGGACCCATGACTACCGCTTTGCTTCTACTCAGGTCGTCGAGTACTTTATCGGCAAAATAGCGCATGGGTATTTCCCGCCTGACGGCCTCCAAATTCCCGATGAAAGCAGCCGCAAGTCCCGGTATGGCCAGCCTGACCATACCGGCCCCGGCTCTGTATGCCCCTTCTGTGACAAACGAAGCGGCTCCGAGCATCTGTTGGGAACCGGCCAGGACATAGAGGGGGGCGTTCCATTTATGCCCGTCCCTCGGGCGGTCCGGAACAAGTGTGGCAACATCTGCGTCTTCCATCAGGTGCATTGTCGGCTGCCAGGTTTCGGTGGATATCTCCTCCATCCCGATCGGGTCAACAATGATATCTCCCGTCAGTAAGAGCCCGTCTTGCAACACCAAACCTGGTTTATAAGAAGCAAAAGTTATGGTTTTATCGGCTTTTAGCACGTGTCCGGAAGCAATCCCGGTATTGGCATCCAAACCGGAGGGCAGGTCCACTGCCAAAACCTTGGATGATTTCTCCGCCTGGGGGGCGTGGAACCTCCCGTGAAAACCGGTACCAAAAGCCGCGTCTATCACCAAGTCGCAGGCAGGAAAAGTAGACGGAGCCTGACTTACATCTATAATGTCTACCTTGACTCCCCTTCTTCGGAGAAATTTGGCTGCCACAATCCCGTCTTGACCGTTGTTGCCTTTGCCCGCAAAAACAACAGCTTTGCGACCGTAGGTGCCGCCCATCATCGATATCGCGGTACGGGCAGCGGCAAAACCGGCTTTCTCGATCAAAAATTCAATGCCCACCTTGGCATGGGCTTCGGCATCTATTTGTTTCATTTCTTCGGCACTGAAAACAGGTTTCACGCTTAATAAACTACTCAAAACCGAAGAGGTATACGAGATGCCGGAAGAAATTTAACTTATTATCACGATTGCCGTCGCCACAAGGTTACTGTGGGAAACAGAGAGATTCAAAGATTGGGCCCCAATACCATCAGCCAGGGCCAAAGCGCGGTTATAAAGGCGCAATTGGGGAGCTCCCGAAGCCGAATTATATAGCTCTATTTCTTTGAGGTCACAGGCGAACAAGCCTCGCCCGACGGCTTTCAGGAAAGCTTCTTTGGCACAGAATCTGGCGGCCAATCCGGGGACGGGGTCAACGCGCTGAGCCATGTCCGAAAGCTCATTGGGGGAAAATATTTTTTTTCCGATCCCGGGGCGTCTTTGCAAAACCGCACGAAACCTTTCCAGGTCCACCACGTCGATGCCTACCTTCAACAATTGCATTTTCTCCTCAGCTAAAACAGAGACGTGAAAGACAAAAAGCTTTGAGTCTATCTGTCAACGGGTATATCCCGGATGGGGTTTGTGCCTCTAAATCTTTACTCTACCGTTACCACTTTGGCCAGGTTGCGAGGGCGGTCAACATCATGACCCCGTGATTTTGCTATCGCGTAGGCAAAGATCTGCAGAGGCAGGACCCCGATGACCGGTGAAGATATCTCCCCTACGGCCGGAGTTTCCAACACATCGTCCACCAAAGATGCCGTTTCTTCGTCGTCTTCGTCCGCTACGGCGATGATAGTGGCTCCGCGCGCTCTCATTTCTTCCACGTTGGCCATAATCTTTTCCCAGAGCGACGACCTTTTGGCGATAACCACCACTATGGATCCCGGCTCGATCAAAGAGATTGGACCGTGCTTCATTTCACCGGCGGGGTATGCTTCTGCCCGGACGTAAGCCAGCTCTTTGAGTTTCAACGCCCCTTCCATCGCCACGGGAAATCCCAATCGTCTGCCCAGGTAATAAAAATCTCTGAAATCGGCGTAGCGTTCTGCCACTTTGTGATATTGATCCTGGCGCAGCAAAGTCTTTTCCACCAAAGCCGGCAGATTCAAAATTTCTTTCGCTGCCGCAACTGCTTCCGAAGGTGACAAAGAAGATTTCGCATTGGCGAGGTGAAGAGCCAAACATTGCAGCAAGGAGAGCTGTGCCGTATGGCACTTGGTCGAAGCCACGCCGATTTCGGGCCCCGCTCTCGTGTAGAGGACGCCATCCGCCTCGCGGCACATCAAAGACCCGACTACATTGGTCACGGCTATCGTCAAAGCCCCTTGGGAACGAGCCTGGAGCAGTGCATGATAAGTATCGGTGGTCTCTCCGGATTGGCTGATGGCAACCACCAAAGTGTTCTCGGGAATCCTCATCGGCCTGTAACGCATCTCGCTTGCTATATCCACTTCAGCCGGAATTTTAGCCCAGGCTTCTATGGCATGTCTTCCCGCCAGTGCGGCATGATAGCTTGATCCGCAGGCCACAAGTAAAATTTTTTCTACTTTTGCCAATTTGTGTGCGTCCAGTTCCAATTCCTCAAGATGAGTTGCACCTGATTCATCCAGCCTGCCCAAGATAGTCTCTGCCACGGCGTTGGGCTGTTCGTTGATTTCCTTGGACATGTAGTCGGCAAAGCCGCCTTTTCTGGCAGCTTCCGTTGACCAGCCCACCTTGATGGGCTTGGGGGACATTTCGACTCCCAATTGGTCATAGACCCTAAAGCCGGAAGGTCTGATTTCGGCAACTTGATCATCACCCAATTCGAACAGGTTTCTGGTGCTCTCAATCAAAACAGCTATATCGGAGGCCAAAAGAGAGATGCCGTCCGCTGAGCCGATAATGAGCGGGGAAGTTCTTCTGGCGGCATAGATGGTATCGGGGTAATCTTTATGGATACAGGCCACGGCAAAAGCTCCCCGCAGAACAGTCAGCAAAGAAATCATCGCTTCTTTGATCTGTTGCCCCGCCGCTACCCCTTCTTCCAAGAGATGCGCTATTACCTCGGTATCTGTTTCGGAGGTGAATATATGACCCCTTTGTTTCAGCTCGGCCGCCAATTGATGGTGGTTTTCTATAATCCCGTTATGGACAATGGCCAAAGATGATTTGCAATCCAAATGGGGGTGGGCATTGGCCTCGGTCGGAGCACCGTGCGTTGCCCATCTGGTGTGCCCGATGCCGGCTGAGTAGGCAAGAGTCGAGAGATCCATCTCTTCCAGGCCTCCGCTCAAGTGATGGAGCGAGCCCCCTTGTTCTGCCGCTCGTAACCTAAAGACAGAATCGGATCCTTTTTCGATGACAGCAATCCCGGCGGAATCATATCCCCGATACTCAAGCAAGCTAAGGCCTTCGATGAGCTGAGAAGTAACGTCTTTTGACCCTGTAATACCTATAATACCGCACATATAATAAGGGTAGCTGAAATCACCACAGATCCGGCAAAAGAAAATACATAATTCTTATAAACCTATCCCTCTTCCAAGTGGCAGATGCCGTCTGAAAGCAAAGTCCGGATCAAATCTCATTTTGAAGCCGGGGGAGCCGCTATTACCGCTACGATTGCCGCTTGAGCCTCTGCTTCCGGATCGAAAACGGTCACATCCGAAGCCCTGTCAGCCCGTACTGCTTTTCTGTCTTCGGAATGCATCCATTGAAAAAAAATGGGTATGATGGCAAGTACGGAAAACATCTCCGACATAGACCATAAAATACCACCCCCGGCGTGCGTGCTGGCCAAACTGTACATGGACGCTATCTTATTGTGATTCATCATGATGGTGATGCCGAGAAAAGCCTCAATCGGGACGCCTATCAGCAAATTGACAAGTTTTGCGCCGTAATCCATATGCCAACGCGGAATGGGGTCTACGGCAACGATGGGCCACCAAAACAAAGTTGCCCCCAGCAAAAATCCTACGTTGATCAAATCCATCAAAGCCATGTGCTCCATGGCAAAACCTATGGCAGGTGTCAAAAAGAAAGCGAACATTGCCCCGTAATATAAAAACCAGACAGTGACCGGATGCGAGACGGCGGCAAAAGGTTTCGAATGAAGAATCTTCAGCCACAAAGTTTTATGAGGCTTTGTGGCCGTCTGCAGCAATAAGGTTGAGGGTGCACCAAGAGCAAGCAACGGGGGTGCGGCGGCCATCAGAACAAGGTGCTGGAGGGCATGGGCTTGGAAATAAGACATGGTAAAAGTCGCCAAGGGTGACTGCAGGGCTATATCAATCATCAATAAACCTGCTAAAAATGAGACGAGGCGCCAATTCGACCAGCGCCGTCCCCTCATGGCCAGCAGATACGTCCCGTACATATACCAGGCTGCCAGCAAGATCAGCACTATTATCACACCTATTTGAAAAGGTGAAAAACCCCAGGCCGTAACAGAAGTCATCAAATTGAATTTGACGGGTTTCATCGGCATGATTTTATTTTAGCCCTAAAAGCAAACGATTTGAAGACGGCAGATGTGTTATTTGCGGGTATTTTTTGGATCCCTGTATCTGCCGAAGGGAAATCATTTTATGATCTTGGTAAGGCAAATATTGCTATGGCTGCGAATTGAAAACCGGCACCGATCAAGGTAAAAAGATGGAATACTTCGTGATAACCAAATACTTTTGGATTTGGGTTTGGCTTTTTTGCACCGTAGACTATGGCCCCGAGGGTAAAGGCCACTCCTCCGAGAATGACCAAAAGTAAACCCGGGGCGCTGAGGGCACGCCAAAATTCAGGGATGACGAAAAGTGCCGACCACCCCACCACCACATACGGGATCGCGATCAATGATTTTGGCAGATCCAAAAAGACCTCCCTGACGGTTATGCCGATAACGGAACCCACCCAAACAAGGCTAAGAACAAATATTTGCGACCAACCATTCATGACCAACAGTGCCACGGCACTGTAGCTGCCCGCTATCGCAAAAAATATCGTCGCATGATCAAGGCGCTTGAAACGTCTCCTGGCCCGATAGGACCAATTCCCCCGATGATAAAGAGAGCTCACGCCGAACAGACATATCAGCGAGGCAACATAAACAGACAAAGCCGCTGTATCTTTTGTACTTTTAGAACCGCTTATCAGAAGAGGTCCGGCTACCAATACCGCAAAGAAAGCAACGAGATGAAGATACCCGCGCAATTTAGGTTTCAAAGACGGATCGGTATCCAATATTTGATCGGTCATTTATACCAATTTAGCCGCTTTTATGGGCATTACCTACCCTTCTTTTGTATTAGAATAATTTTGCAATTCTAGTGATATATTAAATATCGGAAAAATTAGAAGTATCGTGATGGGTTCTTTGTAACCCAAGTCATCGGTCTGTTATTTGCTGTAGCGGTCTTGTCGACGCGCAGACTATGGGTATCTCTCTCGTGGCACAATCATGACTTTGATCCATAGGCAGCTTCTCCCTCCCCAGGCTGGTCGCTCATTTCAGCAAAACTGCTCAAACAACCTTCGGCGAATCACTGCTTTATCCATAACCAAATCCGGGGGAAACTGCTAATAAAACCCGCTCAGCTTCTACGGTAGATATACACCGTGTACTGACGTTACAGCTACCACTCCCCTTCGATGGGCCTAGCGAGCAATCACGACTGCATCCATCGCGATAACAAGTTCGACCAAACCGGATTATCTGATCCATTATACGAAGTGCCTTGTGGCGAAATAATGTTAAATAAAATACGGTAATCACATTTCTGATACCAGACGGTTATTATCTACCCAGAACCAAAACTCCCCTCCGTGATAATAAAACATTCCCCCTATAACCGGAAGTGATGCCATTATGTTTCACTTGCCCAAGAGTTAGTCCAAAGTTGAGAATCTCATATATGCTCTGATATAGTCGGCAAGGAGAGAAAAAATGATACGAATATTACAAACGTATTGCGAGATCTGCTTTATGAACCACCCCGAATCCGAAAAGTCATACTCTGTTTGGGAAATGAGTACTCTCAAAATATCTACTCAGTCAAAAAAGCCGGTGGGTTATAGCAGCTAGAAGAGTGTTTACAGACAGAATATGAACCCCAGCATCTCTCAATTGCTTGCATCACCACAGAAGCCAGCATGCGTGCAACAAGAATATTTTTATGATACCTATGCTATGTATCCACTATTATTTATACCAAATTGAGGTTTGGACCATGCATAATTACTATATTGGTACTGTATAGAATACAGTTTATTGATCATAGCCGGATTGGCATCAATATCTTTACTCGTAGGGAGGATTAGCCGTAGAGTCCTTCCTGAAGTAGTCGTGTTCATGATCGTAGGCATTTTGATCGGACCCCACGGACCCTTGCCGGTTGTAAATAATCTCATCTTGAAAAAGTTAGACGTATTTACAAATCTAACGCTGGGAGCCGTCATGTTTTTGATCGGCGAACGACTTCTAATCGTTGATTTGCGTAAGTATGGTAAACAAATTATATATTTGGTCACAGGACAAGTTGTTTTAACAAGCTTGCTTGTCGGTTTTACCACCAAAATGGTAGGCGCCACCCCCAGCTTGGCAGTAATTCTGGGGATAATTGCCACCGAAACAGGTGCTCTAACGATAGCAGCAGTATGCAGTAAAGAGCGTTACGGAGCTGAAAAAGCAGCATCGTATCTGATGTCAGCCGTGGGAGTGACAAATGTTATAACTGCATTTCTATTTGGCATCGGATACCCTCTTCTTTTAGCATTTACCGGCAGAGTGGTTGGTGTAGAAGAAAGCATATTAATTTTTATTAAAATTACAGCAGCTTCTTTTGGGATAGGGATTCTCGTTGGAATCATGCTAGTCCTTGTTGCCAGATATTTTGATAATCAAGGAGAACTTCTCATTGCACAGATCATTGCTCTGTTGGTAGTGGTTGGCGTCAGTTCCCTGATAGGAAGTTCTGTTGTCATATCGATGTTGGTGGCAGGACTTGTATCTGTGAATCTCGCTCCGGGTAGGGCCGGTAGGCTATTTGCTTCTTTAAAAGTACTAGAACCCCCCATGTACTTAATATTTTTCCTCATAGCAGGAGCTGACTTCAATATTCATTTACTGCTACATGCCGGAGAAATAGGCGGGGTATATTTTCTGGCCAGAACCGTAGGGAAAATGATAGGTGCCATACCGAGCATGTTCTCTAAAACAATTTCGTTCAAACAGTCATTAGGCTACGGTAGCGCTATGTTGCCCCATGCCGGCCTGGCTGTTGGCTTGGTAGCATTTGTAGTCCAGCAATCTCCGGGATTAGGTGGACGTAGCGCTACAATAGTATTGGCGTCGATTATTTTATTTGAGACAATAGGGCCTGTTTTTACAAGAAAATTATTGAGGTCCAACAGGCATATAGTACCTATTGAATTGACACTATTTAGTTCCGAGTACCAAGACAGCAAGAAATTTAATATTTTATTATTTGTCGACGGAAGTGTCTATGACTATACCCATTTGAAAGAATTGTTCCATATCATCAACACTATCGGGGGATATCTGCAATTGGTCGTGGTCTCTAATCAGCCAAACACATCACCGGATTTTACAATAGATGCAGGTATCGAGAAATACATGTTTGTCGGAGGAATTGACATGATCTCACAGAGCCTGGATATCAAACTGGATTACTTCGTTGTATCTGTCGCAGATATATTAACAGGTAACATAATGCGTATACAAAAAGTTCAATCCGACTTGATAATTATATGCAGCTCCGGATCTATCAGAAACCAAATAAAGCATATAAAATCAGCTGTTGAACGTTATTTGACGATAAATAATGGGTCAATAATTCTCAATTATGATTTACCTGTTGCTTCTAAAACCGGCTAAAAGCTATTGTCATAGGTAACGGACGTAAACATCGATATTTTATCCTGAATCGCAGAAGAACTCAAAGTCCGGCTGCTTCCTGACGTCAATCTGTCCTCTGCAATCGATCGCGTGAAAAATCCTTGTCCAAGCTAATTCAGGCTCGATCAAACCTGAGACATCAAGGAATCTTTTGTCAGCTCCTGTTTTTAGCACATAGGGATATGCCGGATCACCGATACGGACGATCCGGCGATTTTAATGTCGTAGCGATTGGGTAAATTAATAATTAGATAGGCGTAAGTTTTATACCTTCTTTGAGGTAAAATGCGGCTTTCGTTGTTACAAATATTGCAATCTATATTACCTATTTTCCACTGATTTTGATAGGACATATCTATTAGACCTGTGATGCTTTTATCTAGGCGTATCAATTTTTATCCGCTCTTTTACTTTTTGCATTCTATAATATAATTGATCAGCAATGTCGTCCATATACGGACACCGCTTATATCTTGAGTAAAATGAAAGCTAAAATGCTGTAACAAAAAAATAAATTGGCAACCGAGTAAATAGGGACAGACTTTCAGCTTTCCTGCCTATAAGACATAAGTACCGAAACAGCGTGATTGGTTGAAGATCTAAAAAAACTCGCTCTTTATAATCAGGAGATCTTCCGACAAATACAGGCTATACCCCCGTAAAACTTTGTTACAATAACCTCTCTAGGCAAGGAGTATATAAATTGGGTTTATCCGTGGGGATAGTGGGCCTTCCGAACGTGGGCAAGTCTACGCTCTTTAACGCCCTCACCGCAAATAACGTCTTGGCCGCTAATTATCCTTTTGCCACCATAGAACCGAATATCGGCGTTGTGCAAGTACCGGATGACCGGTTGGCACAACTTGCCAAGCTTTACAACAGCCAAAAAATTATCAATTCAGCCGTCAGCTTTGTCGACATAGCCGGGATAGTGAGAGGGGCTTCCAAAGGCGAGGGGCTCGGCAACAAGTTCTTGGCTGCCATCAGGGAAGTAGATGTTATCTGTCAAGTAGTCCGGGTGTTTTCCTCTCCTGACATCATCCATGTCGCAGGCGACATAAATCCGGCTTCAGATATAGAGACCGTCAATACGGAGCTGATCCTGGCCGACCTTGAAACAGTTGAGACAAGGCTTTCCAAAATCGCGAGAGATGTACGCACAAAGCCGGAACTGGCCAAAGTTCCCGAAGCACTTGAGTTTCTATATTCCGGCCTTCAAACAGGAACTACCGCCGGACAAATTCTTGCCTCGGCCAAGGGAATGGAACTGGCTAAAAATGAACACGTGCAAAAGTACTTCAAAGAATTGCACCTTTTGAGCGATAAACAATTTATTTACGTCTTCAACACCGATGACAACGACCTGGGAAATACCCAATTGCATGAACAATTATCCGAACTGGTGAAGCCTTATCCCCGGATATTTATCTCGGCCGAGCTGGAAGCCGAAATGACATCTCTTACAGACGATGAGAAACTGGAATTGCTCGCGGCATTCGGTCAGGACCAGACGGGCTTATCGCAATTGATCAAAACGGCCTTTGCCGCACTCGGACTGCAAAGCTTTTTGACAGCCGGGCCGAAAGAAGTCCGCTCATGGACCATAAAATCAGGAGCCACGGCTCCTGAAGCCGCCGGTGCCATTCACAGTGATTTTCAAAAAGGGTTTATCAAAGCCGAAATTATCAATTATGAAGACCTGATGAAATACGGTTCACTGCCGACAGCGCGGGCCAACGGCAAAGCCAGGATCGAAGGCAAAGACTACGTGATGCAAGACGGCGACGTGGTCGAGTTCAGATTCAACGTCTAGAGAAGCACTTACGACGTCGACACCGTCACCAAAGTTCCCAGTGTCAAATAAGGATATGCAGTAGCGGCTGATTGAAAAGGCAACTCCACACATCCCAGGCTTTGCGGGAAACCGTACTCTGCTCTGTAAATATAGTGCACGGCTTCTCCTCCGTCAAAATACGATACATACTGGACCGGATCGGCATAAGGAACGCCGTCAGGATTGAGACCTTTCATTACCTGATAGGGAAGCTTTTCATAAACATAGAAAGTTCCGATGCTCGTCGGAGTAAGTGAGATCCCGGTATTGGCCAAGGTATTCAATACAACTTTGCCGTTATCATAAACGGTCAGGGTTTCAGGTGACGTCTCCTGAGCCAGAGCATAGTCATATCCGTGAGGGTTCTTATAGGCCGCCGGGTCGAGAGATGCCTGAAAAAGAGCAGACCAATCCTGCGTCCCGAGAGTTGTGGACATCGCCAAGTTGTGGTCGGATTCAAAAGCAATCAACGCGCCTTGAAACATGACATTGTCCACGCCGGGAGCCCATAAGGCAGCCAATTGGGCAGGTGGCGTAAAGTTCCATTTAAAAGTACCTGCAGGCGGAGCCCAAAAGTATTTGGCCGCATCAGCCATACTGATATCGCTTTTTCTCTCCGCTGGCTGATCGGCGACGAAGGTAAACGGCAGATAGCCAAGTTCTGACAATACCTCGTCGACCCGTAGGATGGAACCTGCACGCGTGGCAAATTCAAACGTGGAGGCAGCTTGGAGTGCTTTGTGTTTTTTGGCCTGTATACCGGCCGGTACTTGCACAGTTTCCACGGTATTTGGCAAAATAGGTACGCTCGGCCTAAAAACAAATGACGTATTGGTTTTTTGCCACTTGCCGGGAACCTTTGGCGAAATGGTGGGATGCTTGGTATGCTTGGCCAAAGGAGAACTGAAATTCACCACAATTGCCCCGAGCCCGTCTGCATCCAAACTGTGATTTTTGGGAAATTCACGAATAATTTTAAGGCTAAAGCGAGAGGATGTCAATTTTGTCTTATCCGCAGGTTGCTGCTTTTTTCTAAAAGAAGATAGTGAAGAGCCTTTTCCGGATGTATTTCCTGACAGATAATGGGTATTATCCCGTCTTTTGTACTTCAGGGAACTACTCTGGGCGGACGGCGCTGCAGTAAGAAAAACCGCTACAGCCGATAAGGTTCCGGCAGTAACGGCAAGTGTGATTCCTATTTTCAGGAAATGTCCGGCCAAGATATGATGTGCTTTAATACTTCCCCCGTCGGAAGATTGATTATTCATAATCAGATGTTATCCAAAGTAAAAAGCTTAATCAGTGCAGTATGTATTTTAAGTTACAACTTTGCCAATTGTTTACCGAATCAGATATGAGCGACCGAGCTGTCCCGGCCAATAACACAACCCTCTTATCCCACGACGACTGTTTTGCAATTGCAAAAGGACCTGATACCTTCGGCTGCCAATTCTCTCCCATATCCGGACGATTTGATGCCGCCGAAAGGCAATTCGGGATAAGATGCCACTTCTTTATTTACCGCTACCATCCCGCACTCAAGCGACTCCTGCAGATACAGAGCTTTTTCTATATCATTTGTCCAGATAGAAGCCCCCAAACCATATTTGGTATCGTTGGCGCGTAAAATGGCTTCTGACTCATCGGCGGCTGTAAACACCAGTGCTACGGGACCGAAAACCTCTTGGTGATAAATGTCCATACTCTCATCGATCTTTTCCAGCACGGTAGGCTCCAAAAAAAATCCTTCATCTTTGACCCTGCTTCCCCCGCAAAGGAGGTTTGCCCCTTTCTCGAGGGCATCTTTGATCAGTTTTTCCAAATTTTCCAATGCTTGTTCGTTGACCACCGGCCCAAGGTCGGTCGCGGGCAGCAGTGGATCTCCGCAGGAGAGATTGCTGATTTTGTCCAAAAAGAGTCTCAGAAAGTCATCTTTGATATCTTGATGCAAAATAAAGCGTTTTGCCGCTATACAGGATTGACCGCTGTTGGCAAAACGCGACATCACCCCGTAAGTACTTGCTTTTTCCAAATCTCCGTCTTCCAAAACTATAAAGGGATCACTCCCCCCGAGCTCCAGTACCACCGGCAAAAGGCGTTTGGCGGCATTTGCGGCTATTGCCCTGCCTGCACGGGTCGATCCGGTCAGGGTCACGCCGGCGATGACATCACTTTGTATAATTTGCTCCACGGCACTTACCTCAACGTTCAAGGTTTGAAAACACCCCTTCTCAAAACCGGCCGCCAGGAACAGCTCCTCCAAAGAAAGAGCTGTTTTCCATACGTTTTCGGCATGTTTCAGCAGACAGACATTTCCCGCCATCAGTGCCGGGGCAGCAAACCTGATCACCTGCCAGATGGGAAAATTCCACGGCATCACGGCCAGGATGGGCCCCAGCGGTTGGTAGCTTTTATAGGCCCTCACGATGTCTGCCGGAGCAGGGTTGGCTTCTTCTGCTTGCAGATATCCAGCGCCATAAGTTGCGTAATGTCTGACGGCACGGATCGATTTGGCCACTTCGGCAAGTGCATGTCTGATGGGTTTACCCATCTGTTCGGTAATCTCCGATGCAAGTCTGTCTTTGGATGTCTCCATGAGATCGGCCATGTTGTTCAACTTTTCGGCGCGCTCTTCAAAAGTTGACAGCCTGTATTTTGAAAAAGAGACTCTGGCCTCCTCCAGGCGCTCCGCCAGTTCTTCTCCAGTCAATTCTCTGATTTCATAGAACTTTTTATTGGTTGCCGGATTAATACAAATCATATTTCTAAAGTACTACAGCAAAATATCACCCGCCGGACACCTACTCGCCGATAACATTTCAACCGGTAAAACGTCGGTAATCTGCAACGGTTTTATTTGACTTTTTGCCGGTAGCTTCCTCTTACAAAGTCGGCTCCGCAAAACCTCTACAGCGGCCGCAATAAAAATTGTGTCCGCCTGATCCTGGGAAAACTTCTGTAACTTACAGCTATGGCCGTCTAAAATCATATGGAATGTGATGAGAACAGCGACGGCAAACGGACCCCGGTAATCCCGGCTGTATCTCTCCCAAAATATTAGCAACAATCGGGTGCAGAGGTTATCCGGATATGCGATAGTCTAAACACAGATGGTAGAGAACGGCTCACCAAAAGATGATACCTCTCCACGCGATACGGGTGTCTCCGGCGCGGGAAAAGACGCGGATCTCGCCATATTGGGTAAGGTACTGGAAGATCGTTCCGAAGAAATTGTGGCTTTGCTTGCCCCCGCCACTCCCCGCTCCGTGGATTTTGGCACGGTGGGAGAATCCGACTTTGCCAATGCGGCGCTGCGCTCCACCGCCGCCGTAGCGCACTGGATGCAAAACGGTAGCATCGACGAAGCGTCAAGGAGCGGTCTTGTTTCCGCTTCGGTATTCGGCAGATTGGCGGCCGAGGCCATAGCACCGCTCGATGAGTTGACGCGGCGCTGTCTGAGATGGCGGGATCTGACAATCCAAGTTTTATCGGACTATGCGCTCGAACATAACATATCGCCTGAAACTATCTTCAAAGCCGTGCAGATGTTACACCGCAGCACCGATGCCACTTTAGTACGCATGTCGGCATCTTTTGAACAGGTCCGTCAGCATCTGCGCCACGAACTGGCAGAACATCAAAGAGAGCTGGCATTTCAGGCTACACATGATCCTTTGACAAGTTTACCCAACAGGACTTTGCTGATTGACAGAATCCATCAAATGCTTCTAAGATCTCGCCGTACGGGGTTGGCGGTATCGGTCTTATTCTTAGATATTGATAACTTCAAAGCGATCAACGATACCTTCGGGCATACAGGCGGAGACGAACTCATCAGGTCCGTCACCAAACGGCTGGGCCAGGCCCTGCGAAGCAGCGATACTTTAGGGAGACTGGGCGGAGACGAATTTGTGGTGGCAGCTGAACCATCCGGGAGTGCCGACGACGAAACCACCATTGCCAGAAGGCTGGTAGCCGCATTGCACGAACCTTTCGTTTTGTCAAGTGCCCCGAATCAGCAAATTCGGGTAACGGCCAGTATCGGGGTCGCCAGCGGTATCGAGGAAGACCCGGACGAGCTGTTGCGAAACGCCGATATAGCCATGTACAAAGCCAAGTCATCGGGGAAAAATAGGTTTGTCATCTTTGCTCCAGAAATGAATTTGCAAGAAGCTTCTTTACCTGGACTGGGGATAGATCTGGGCGAAGCGTTCAGCCAAAACAGATTTTATCTCGACTTTCAACCGGCCTTTGACCTCAATACCATGAGCATCGTCGCCATGGAGGCTTTGATCAGATATGAGCACCCGACCAGAGGAACGATCACGGCAAGGGAACTTATCCCTTTTCTGACAAGCGCAAACCTGTTGATCGACATAGGACGCTGGGTGATGGATGAAGCCTGCCGTCAAGCTGCGATTTGGCGGGACAACGGCTACCAGACTTTGGTGGTCATCAATATAAGCGACATCCATCTGTATTCCGACCACTTTTTAGCCGACCTCTCTTCGGCCCTCAATGCCTCCAAATTACCCGGGCATCTTTTGGGACTTGACTTAAACGAAACGGCCCTGCTGCACGACATAGAAACATCCCAACAACTACTCAAATCGTTGAAAAACTTAAACGTTCATCTTATAGTGGATGATTTCGGCAAAGAGTTTATCTCGGCAGCGCAATTGCGCCATCTCCCCATCGACCAGCTCAAAATCGACGGTGCTCTTGTATTGAGGCTGCTTGATACTGTGGGAGGGGAAGAGATTACACGTTCGCTGTTTCATCTTGGCAAAGCATTGGGGATCAATACAGTCGCCAAGGGTATCGAAAGAAGAATTCAGCTAAATGAACTTATGGAAGAAAAATGTACAGTAGGGCAAGGGTTTTTATTGTCAAGGCCCATCGCTGCAAACGAAGTGCTGAACTTTTTAGAAACCAGTTTTGAAAATCAAACTTTAGTCAATTGACAACCTTCTGCCTGGCATAAAATATACATGCACTCTATAGATATATCTTTGGTGATGATCTGTTATAAGACCGGAGCCAAACCTGCATATAACGGGCTCTTCTGATTTGAGTGGGAAATTTAGTCAGTTGTAGTCACTTACCATGAGTTGAGTTTGAAAAGGTCACAGAGACTCTGCTAGAACGGGATTAAACAACTCATTATCGCATGACGAAATGGTCAAGTTAATGGGCCGAGACATCCAGAGTTACAGGACACTCATTACAGTCGAACTGCCCGGTCATACACAGAGCCAGTAAGGCGCACTGACGTCTTTTACCTATAACCTAGGCAAGGGCGGGTGCCAAACCACAATTTGTAAGACACGGCGTTCTCCCAGCACCTGTTCTTGGGGTCCTGGGCACACGGCTGTATGACAATCTGAAGGGCGCTGGTGGCAATCCTGCGACCACCACGGCAGACTTCGAGTTTTATGATCATCCGACCGATCACTTGACATTGCTAACAAGCGTTACGATGAGGCTCAGATGTATATCTACGAGATCTATACTCACCTGTCTATTCCTGCAACCGCTACTTCGTCTATACTACAGACTAAGGAGGTTTAGTGTATATGCTGCGCCGAACAAGGATGAGATTTGCCTGGATACCAGGTGGAGGCCTGTGGTTGCTGCTCTTGGTTCTGGTTATAGCGCTATTAGGTATCGTTGCTACAAAAACCATGGTGAACACATCTTCGACGAGTTCACCACCAAAACCGACTTACCAGTCGGCATGTGAGAAGACGGCGATGTCGCAGATATCTATGGATAATTGCCTGGCAAGCGAAGTCAAGCAGTTGAAAAATGAGATGCAGGTACAACTGCATAACGAATCTATTCAGTTTGGTCACGTGGCTGTTGCTCGTGCTCAAAATGCGTGGGTACACTTTGAGCAGGCAGAATGCCAGCTTGAGGACTCCGGATATAAGGGCGGTAGTATCCAACCATTGATATACGAGACTTGCGAGCGGGGTCTTCTCGTACAACGGATAACCGAGCTCGACGCTATAACCAGAAAAACTCCCCGGTGACTTCAGAATTGCGTCAACCTAACAGACAGAGTTCGGTCCTTCCTCCAGACACGGTGACCTCACCAAATCGGGGTATAGGGCGAAAAGCCAACGGCTTTAGACGTGGGACTAGTGCATCGTCGCGAAGACGGACAGTAAGGGCAATGTTCATTGTGTTTCCAGCAGTGCTGATCTTGTCTGTGACGATCTCGTCAGCGGGTGCTCTGACCAGAGCTGGCAGGCGTAAGGCTGTCCCTCAGCCTCCTGTTATAACCGAAACTTTCAACCCGGTTATTGGGTGCAACCCAAACACCACCATTGGTCAGGAAGGCTGCGGTGAACATAGGGTGCTCGCCGACGACGCTCGACTCAACGCCGATATCAAGGTTGTCTTTGGGCTGCTGTCTGGTAAGGTTGCTCGTCGAGACTTCGTTATCGCCCAGACCACTTGGCTCACCTATCGTCGTGCCGATTGCAAAAGTCAATCTGCTCCTTACCAAGGTGGCACTGAACAGCCAGTGGTCTACGTCTACTGTCTGGGCACCGATGACATTTCTCGGCGTCAAGAGCTGAAGGAGTTTTACCAGGGACTGACACGGGGCTTAGACAAGGTGCCGAAATTCCCTTGAGCGCTCTGCTAAGGAACTATCGAATGTCAGCACGCGCGTGATATCAGAATAAATGAAGATAAACGATATATCACTCGCGTGATTTTTTGACGTACTCCTTCCACATTTGAACGAACTTCAGCGTCGGGTAACCGTTGGTGCAGCCTCTGTGATGCTTGTCCAGGCACTACGACACGAATTACTACTGCAGCCCATATGAGTCGCAATACAGTTATCAAAGCTGAGAAGGAAGTTGTAGCTGGGATTGAACCGTCTATTCGTCAACGACCTATTGGTGGTAATATAAAAGCCGAAATTAAACAGCCTGGACTTCTTGACGCCTCGACACACTGGTAAATCCAGAGACCCGGGAAATCCGATGTCATTTCTGTGTTGGACATCAAAGTCCACTGGCTGAATTAGTCGACGAACTCATCCGCTAAGCCGAAGTTACGACTCTCGATCTCGTAATTAGCATCTCTTTTCAGCAGATTTGATGATATTTGGCCATAAAATGTAGCCAGAAAAGAACTTGACATTTCATTATAGCTCTGGTATAGTTGCATTATGGCTAAAGAGGCAACTGCTATGCATGTAAACAGAATCAGGCGAAGCTATAAAGATAAGTCCGGAGTCACACACTTTTATGAAACTGCACTTGTTCGGCGTAGTTATCGTGATTCAGGCAAAGTAAAGCATGAAACTTTAGCTAATATTTCTACTCTTCCACCTTCTGTCATCGATGCGATTGAAGCAG
>Ga0078972_1001883_pt1 | contig 73695 bp, 82 predicted proteins | sample YelNatPaOPGAMG01_FD_67568 | JGI IMG/M metagenome (GOLD analysis project Ga0078972, IMG submission 67568) | Hot spring thermophilic microbial communities from Obsidian Pool, Yellowstone National Park, USA - OP-RAMG-01 (SPADES assembly) (version 2) | ecosystem: Environmental > Aquatic > Thermal... | reverse complement strand
TCTCGAGCCGCTGCCTGGTCCTTGGCTTCGTAGCCGGGTCGCGGGCCAACCTGTTCAGCTCATTGAGCTGTTCCTTCTCCAACCGAAAGCTGGAGATCGTTCCACCTCAGCGTTTGTTATGACCTTCTTACTCCAGTTGCTTCCCTAGCACCCAGCGAAGGCCGTTCTCTAGCCCCCGGTGCGAGCGGATGGCGTGGGCTATCTGCTTCGCCACCACCTTCCAAAAGGTCTCCAGGCTTTGCCCTTTGCCCACGCGCCCTGTGTGACGAAAGAGGCAGTTGGGCAATGCTCGTAGTTGCCCTCACCCCGGCCTCACCACTCTATGATCGAAGAGGCCGCTAGGCAAGGTTCGTAGTTGCCCTCGGCCCGGCTCCGCCACCCCTCTCCCACTTGCGGGGAGAGGGGAGCTGGGAGGAGGGTGTGGGGCGCGGGAAGCATTCCCTTGACATGCGCTCAAGCGCAGGAACGGCCTGGAACAGGCCGGGGCTGGACGACCAAACGCCACCACGTGCGCTTGGCTCGCAACACGGTTGCTCTACCTGCACAAGCTTGGGGAGAGTCGAGGTGCCCGTACAGGCGAACCTGCAACCAGCAGCATGCCACCGAGCGTCCTTCTCGCGGTGGAAGAGCGGCGGCGAAGCCAGGCGAGGGAACCGTGCACAGCATGCTCCCCCCGCCCGGCATGACCCATGGGCGCGGGGGAGGTTGCCATGACGAGTAGCGCTAAGCAGGAACGGCCACTTCGTATCGGCGTGAACGCGCTGCAGATACAGCCCGGCCGTGCCCTCTCGGTTGGCATCTACCTCCGCAGCCTCTTAGAGGGCGTTGCCCGGGTGGACGCTCACAACGAGTACCTGATCTTCGTCAGCCCGGGAACGGCCGGTCGCTTCGACCTCGGGCGGCCCAACCTCCGCGAGGTGGTGTGCAAGGGAACCGGCGTGGGCAGGCCGGTCCGCATCCTGTACGAGCAGGCCGTCCTCCCCCGCGTGCTGAGGCGGCTGGGCGTGGACGTGCTCTTCTCGCCGGAGAACTCGGCTCCCCTTAGGTTGCCGTGTCGCTCTGTGCTGGGGCTGCAGATGATGATGATGTTCACCATGCCCGAGTGCTTCCCACGCTCCAAGCGGGGCTACTTCCGGTACATCATGCGCCGAGCGGCCCCGCGCGCGGACCGCGTGGTGTGCGTGTCCGCCAGCATCGCCAAGGAGGCACAGCAGTACCTTGGGGTGCCGCCCTCAAAAACAACCGTGATCCACGAGGCACCGGCACCTTGCTTCAGGCCAATGCCGCTTGGCGAGGCACAGGGCATCGTAGAGTCGAAATACAGCATTGGAGGCGACTACTTTCTGGCCGTTGCCACCATGGCACCGTACAAGAACCTGCTGCGCATTGTGGAGGCGTACGCCAAAGCGCGCAAGACGCATGGCGTCGCCGAAGCCCTGGTGGTGGCGGGTGGCGAAGGCGAGTGGCCCGGATACCGCCAGCAAGTGCTGAGCGCCGTCGAGCGAGAGGGGGTGGCGGAGAGCGTGAGATTCATCGGGCAGGTGCCGCAGGAGGATCTGCTCCCTTTGTACTCCGCTGCGGTTGCCCTCGTCTTCCCCTCGCTGTGTGAATCGTTCGGGCTGCCGGTGGTTGAGGCGATGGCGTGCGGCTGCCCCGTCATCACGTCGAACTACTCCTGCCTGCCCGAAACAGCTGGGGGCGCTGCGCTTCTGGTAGATCCGTTCAGCTCCGATTCGATTGCAGCCGGCATCGCCAGCGTGGCCTCGTCCCCAAGCCTGCAGCGTGACTTGCGCCAAAGGGGGCTGGCGAGGGCGGCGCGCCTGAGTTGGGAGGACTCTGGCAGGCGCTTGGTGACGGTCTTCCAGCAGGTTTGCGGCGTTGCGGACCGCCCTGGCATCTGAGGTCCCGAACCCAGCTCAGCTCGCCGGTGGTGCGGGGGTGTTGCATGACCGTTAGGCCACCAAGAATACTCATCGTGGAGGACGAGCCGCCCATCGCCGAGGGACTGGCGTATAACCTCCGGCGCGAGGGCATGGAGGTGCTCACTGCGCCCGATGGTGAACGAGGTATCGCGCTCGCACGCAGCTCCCACCCAGACCTAGTCTTGCTGGACCTAATGCTTCCCGGCATCGGCGGCTTGGAGCTGTGCACAATGCTGCGGCGCGAGAGCAACGTCCCAATCATCATGCTCACCGCACGAAGCGCGGAGGTGGACCGCGTGGTTGGCCTCACCTCCGGCGCGGACGACTACATTACCAAGCCGTTCTCGCTACCGGAGCTAGTGGCGCGCATCAGGGCGGTGCTTAGGCGCTCCGCGGCGTCCGGCACCGGGCAGGATCGGCCGGCCGTGGTGACGGTGGGCCCACTGGAGGTGGACTTCGACGCCCACCGCGTTACCGTAAGCGGTACTCAGGTTGAGCTTACCCCTCGTGAGTACGACCTTCTCGCCGCGCTTGTGAGGGCCAGGGGGAAGGTTCGCTCTCGCCAATCCTTGCTGGCGGAGGTGTGGGGTGAGGACCAGTTCATCGACCCAAGGACGGTGGACGTGCACGTCCGCTGGCTGCGCCAGAAGCTGGAGACGGATCCGTCCCGGCCCGCTCTCATCCACACCGTGCGGGGCGTTGGATATCGCCTCGGAGATTGAGGCCCTCCATGCATAGCATCCGATGGCGACTTGCAGCGGCGCACGCCCTCGTGGTCCTCACAACCGGCGCCATCGCCCTTGCAGTTCTCCTTCCATCCGTGCATCGCGCGCTAACCGGCAACCTGGAGCAGCGGTTGGTCAGCGGCGCGCGCGCCGCCAGCGTCCTTCTGGCCGGTAGGATGGTGGGGAGGCCGACCATCGATGCGATCAATCCAATCGCCAGGTCGTTGGGGGCCAGCCTTGGCGCCCGGGTGACGATCGTTCTGCCGAACGGCTACGTGGTGGGCGACAGCGAGGCAGACCCCCGTCACATGGAGAACCACGCCGATAGGCCGGAGATTCGCACTGCGTTGGCGCGCGGCGCGGGGGAGACGAGGCGCTTCAGCAGCACCACGGGGGTGGACCGCCTGTACGTGGCGGAGCCGATCCGCTCAAGCGGCCGCGTGGTCGGCGTGCTTCGCTTGTCTCTGCCGCTCAGCGAAGTGGACAGGCAGGTTGGCGCGCTTACGGGCCCCATCGTCCTTTCCATCGCCGTGGCCGCCGTTGTGGCCATCCTTTTGGGGCTCTGGATCGCATCCTCCATCAGCACGCCGGTTAGGCAGCTCACCGCCATGGCGCACCGGTTGGCGCAGGGCGACCTAAGCCAGCGGGCTCGCGTGCCACCCGGCGACGAGGTGGGCGACCTGGCCGCAAGCCTCAACGCCATGGCCAGCCAGCTTGACGCCGCCGTGGGCGACCTCGCCATGTCGGAGCGAACCATGCGCGCGGTGGTGTCCGGCATGACCGACGGCATCATCTTGACCGATGCCCAGGGCTTCGTATCGCTGTTCAACCCCGCCGCCGAGCAGATGCTTCACATCGGCGCGGACAGGGCGCTCGGCCGAACAGTGCTGGATGCCACGCTGAACAAGCGGCTATCCGACATGGTTGCGCGAGCCCTCGAGCAGCGCGAATGTGCGTCGATGGATGTGGTGCTTCACCAGCCGGACGAGCGGGTGCTCTCCGCATACGTGGCTCCCGTTGAGACAGAAGGCGCGATCCGCGGGGCCGTCGCCATCCTGCACGACCTCACTGAGGCGCGGCGGATGGAGGAGATGCGCCGTGAGTTCGTGGCCAACGCCAGCCACGAGCTGAAAACGCCGCTGTCTTCAGTGAAGCTGATGGTGGAGACCCTCCTCTCCGGCGCGAAGGACGACCCCGACGCCGAAGACAGGTTCCTCCGCGTGATAGCCACCGAGACCGATCGCTTGGTGTCCGTTGTGGAGGACATGATACGCCTCTCTGCGGCGGAAGGGCAGGCCGCCCCGCTGCGCCAGGAACGGGTGCCGGTCCGCGATGCCGCCGCCGCTGCCATCTCGCACGTTCAGCCTGTTGTCAGCTCCAAGGGCCAGACGCTGGTCAGCCAGATCAGCGACGACGCAGTTGCCTACGGCGACCCCGAAGCGGTGGAGCGCATACTCACCAACCTGCTGGACAACGCCACCAAGTACACCAACGAAGGCGGCGAGATCCGGCTATCGGCGTGGGTTGGGGGGGGCGAGGTTCTGCTGCACGTGTCGGACACGGGGATCGGAATCCCGGCCGAGCACCTTCCGCGCATCTTTGAGCGCTTCTACCGGGTGGACAAGGCACGCTCACGCGCCGCCGGGGGCACGGGCCTGGGGCTGGCCATTGTGAAGCACCTTGTTGAGCGCATGGGAGGCCGCATGCACGTGGAGAGCACGCCGGGCAAGGGCAGCACCTTCACGGTGGCGCTGCCCCTGCCGCCCGACACTGCATAGCCGCCAGGCGCTCCCTACCAAGCCGTCTGGAAGTTGGTGAGCACCAGCGTGCGAGAAGATCCGAGGTACGCGGGCGCAGCGGCGCCGATGCTCTTGCGTACCACGTTCAGCTGAATGCGGGCGTTGCGGCCACGGATGTAGTAGTTCGCGCCGAGCACCCAATCATGCTCAGCGTCTCCGCCCACGGCCGTGTTGGGGTCCCAGCGATCGTACCGCACCACGCCTTGCCACCCGGGGCTGAAGGAGTAGGCGTACGTTACGTAGCCTCCGCGGCCCTTCACCACGGGCGCGCCGTCCTTCGCCTCCGCCACCTCCGCCTCCAGGATGTGCGGGCCCACTCGGTAAGACAACTCCCCGCCGAGGCGATCGCGCACAACCTCCGCTGCCGCGGTGCGACCTCGCGCGCCAGACACCCCGATCTGCAGCGTGCCAGCCGTTCCCACGATGGGCCTGAACGCCACTCTGCCAACCACCGCCTTGTTGTTGTTGTCGTCCACGTCGTTCTGGCGCGGGCTGGCATCGTTGAATACACCCACGGCCGCCTCCCACCGCGGTCTGGCGGTCCTAAGCTGCAGGCCCAGGTCGCGCGCGTCTCCCATGCGGCCGTTGCGCGCCGGCAGCACGTTCATGATCGAGCGCTCCACTGTCAGTATGTCCGCTGGCGAGCGCAGCCCCTCCATGCTGAGTGGCACCTTGAACTGGCCGACGTCCGCGGTGAGTCTGGGCGTAAGGGCGTAGCTAACGAACATGTCCTGCAGTATGCGGCTGGCCTGGTTTGGCGACACGCCGGTTACGGTGCCGCCGGATGCCGCCACGTTCAGCGAGAGCGGCTTCGCCAGGTCGAACATGGTGCGCCAGGAGACCCGCGGCGTTATGCTGCCGGAGAAGCTCATCTCCATACGGCGGAGGCGGAAGGTGTCTGGACCCCTGCTGTCCGTGGCGTACCACGTTTGCAGTAAGCCACCCATCGTGATCGGGCCAACGCTCGACCTGGCGGGTGGAGCCGTCTCCTTCTGCTCGGCCTCTTTCCTCTGCTGCGCCTCCAACGCGTCTAGGCGCTTCTGCAGATCCGCTATTGCCTGCCTGAGCTGGGCGATCTCGTCTTCGCGCTGAGCAGCGGCCGGCACGGCGTGGCCAGCCAGCACAATGCCCGCCAAGCAGAGCAGAGCTGTGCGAACCACCCAGCGATACCGTACAGCGTTCATCTGCGCTCCTTTCCACAGCAGATGGGGTATGTGTGGGGGTACCCCGTGGTGAATGGTACCACCGGGCGGGCCGGCGCAGGTTAGGAGGCGTTAGGGGTTCGTTATGGTGTGGTTAGGGGTTGGTTAGGGCACACGTGAGGGGGCCATGCGCGTTAGCACAAGTCAAGGCTGCCGCCCGTAGCTCCCCGTCCCGGCTTCGCCACCCCTTGTATGATGAAAGAGGCGGTTGGCCAAGCCCTGTGGTTGCCCTCACCCACTTACGGGGAGGGGGGAGCTGGGAGGAGGGTGTGGCCGACGGCGGGCGCGGCGGAGGGGGCCCGGGATCGGCAGACTGGGCTCACGGGCTGGCCAGGCGGAACGTCTCCGCGTACCGGGCTCCGACCTTCGCGCCCTCGCCTTGGGTCCACCTGGAGAGTAGCCTCTTCACAAGCCACATGCGCCACCCGTGGAACTGGCTCCGGTGGGCCGCGAGTGCCTGCCACTTGCGCTCAACTACGGGGGTAATGTTGACCCACGTGTTTGGCTCGCCGGTGCCGTATAGAAACAGGAGAGGCGTGGGATGGACTGCGGAGATGGCATGCGCGGTTGCCTCGCCGCCAGCCAGGTGATCGGGATGGGCGTGGGCGCGAGATCCCCAGGGGCTCTCGTAGTCAAAGGCCATCACCGTGTCCGGCCTGATCCGGCATAGCCACGCTGAGATCTCACATTCCAGCGGGGCATCGTCCTTAAGTGAGCCATCGGCATGGTTCAGGAAGGTGACGTCGGCAAGGCCGAGCACGCGGCCGGATGCGCGCTGCTCGGCAATCCGCACGGCGCCAAGCTTGCGCGAGGCGGCCGGTGTCATCCACCAGCGGTTCTCTTTGCCGCCAGGAGCACAGACCAGCAGGTGGATCCTGGCCCCTCTGGACGCCAGCAGGGCAGCGGTACCGCCTGCGTAGAAGTCTAGGTCATCTGGGTGGGCCCCAATCACGGCGACCACATGGGCGTCCAAGAGTGCGTTCATGTTCGCCCGAGCGCGCGCATCCGGGAGGGCGGCGCCGGCAAGCGTCCTGGAGCGCACGTAGAACGCGCCCAGCAGCAGCGCGCCAACCAGTGAAAGCACCCCCACGGTCCACCAACGGGGCCGTCGGCTATCGCGGTTCACACAAGATCGTACCCGATGGGGCGCCCGCGCGTGGTTCCACGGGCGCCCCGGTCTGAACTACTGTTGGCAGCTGGGGCAGAAATAGACAGAGCCACCGAGGAAGGCCTGCTTCTCGATGGGCGTTCCGCACCGCTGGCACGGCGCTCCCACAACGCCGCTGTGCAGAATGCGCTGATACCCGCCCGGCTTGCCGTGCAGATCCAGTTCGGAGGTGCGCCCGCCAAGCCGCACGGCCTCCGTCATCGTGAACACGGTGGCGTCGTAGAGGGCGCGCTGGTCGGCGCTGGTAAGCGTATTCGCTCGTCTACGTGGATGCAGCTCCGCGCGGTACAGGATATCCTGCAGGTAGCCGTTGCCGACGCCCCACACGCCGGGGTCGGTTATCATGAAGAACTTGATGCTCCTCTTGTCCTCAGGCGGCACAGCGTCGAACAGATCTTGGAAGCGTTGACGGGTGAATTCGGGGCTGAGCGGCGATACGCCGCCTCGCCCCACTTCCGCCTCCTCGTACAGCTGGCACGAGCCCCAGCCCTGCACGTTCACCGTGAGGCAAGAGTCATCCTTGAATCTGAGGAGCAGCTGGTACTTGGCCGGGATGGTGGCATCGTCCCGGTGGTACAGGATGCGCTCGCCGCCTCCGCCGAGCCGGATGACGTAGCCGGGCTGGGCGGCCACATCTAGGCAAGCGCCACTCGGATGCGCCTCGCCGATGGTCTTGTCCCTAAGGATGTCGGCGTACTCCTCGGGCGTTTTGGTGTAGAAAGCGAACTTGTGCGGTGAGTTGCCGCGGACGCACTGTGCAATCTGCTTGCCGCTCAGTTCGCCGCTGATCTGACGGGCGATGGTTACCGATTCGGGCAGCTCGATCACGTTGGGCCTCTCGGTCTGTGCTGGCATCCAACTGGCAATGAGCGGACCGCGGGCGCGGCTTGTTAGCCTAGCTCGCTTGGCAGATCACCAGCCCAATGCCGGACGTTCGCCACCGGCGGTCATGCCTTGCCGATCCACTGGCACTTGCGCTGGCGGTAGTACAGGTAGTTCTGCCAGCTCACGTCGGGCGGCACCAGATGGTCGGTATGTGGTATGAAGCCACCGCGCCGAAGCAGAGGAGTGAGGCGCTCTATCTCCGCGTCGATGGCGGCGGGGCCTGCGATGAGCGCACGTTTGTCGAAGTAGCCACGGATCGCCACGCGGGTTCCGAACTGCTCCGAGATGCGGTAGGCGTTGGTATGGGCAGCCTCCACGGGGAACATCACGTTGATGCCGCCCTCCAGCCACGGCTCAACTAGCTCGTGGATGTTGCCATCGCAGTCCAACATGTTGAACTCGCAGCCGCAATACTCGCGCACGAACTCCGTGGTACGTTTGTAGCGGGGAACCATCATCTGCCGGAAATGGCGGGGGGATATCAGCGGTCCCTTGTTGAAACACATGTCCTCCCACCAGCTGCACATATCCAGCTTGCACTTGCCTGCCAGCTTCTCCAACAGAGACAGTTTCAGGGCGGTGAGGTGCTCCATCATCTCCTCAACCCAGTTGGGGTCGTCGATGATGGCCATGGAGAGGTTCTCAACGCCCATCCAGTTGCGGATCCAGCCGTAGAGGGAACCGAGGAAGACGCCGGTGGGATAGTCGGCGTCGAAGGTGGCCTTGCAGCGCTCCTCCAGGTCGTCGGGGAGGCGGCCGGGGGTGTCGGGACTAAGGCGCTCGTCGCGAAGCTTCTCCCAATCCTTGCGGGTCTCGATGGCGTAGCGCAGGTAGCGGGGGATGGATGCCCCCAACTCTGGGCGCACCATCTCGGCGATGGCGCCGTCGCCGTCTTGGACGATGCGGTGGTCTCCCTTCTCCTCCAGCACCTTGTACTCGAAGCCGGGGAGGAGGCCGCAATTGATCCAAACGCCGGGGCCGTACTCCACGTCGTCGGTGTGGAAGTACTGGTTGATTGCTCCCCACACGCCGTCGCACTCGGTTGGGAGGCCCTCTTGGTGCCACCTCGTGATCGTCTGCTCCCACGCCCCGAACTCGAGGTCGGGCACGTGGTCAACCGGCTGAAATCGAAGCACGCGGAGCAGGCGCTCGCGATGGGTCATCGGAACCTCCTTAGGGCTGGGGACTCTCGCTGACGGCCAATGTGTATGTTCCACGCGGAGGCGCGATCACCTGGCGAGGGCTATCGGCTATCGGATCTGCTTGGACCGCTCGGCTTTGGCCTTGGGGCCGGGCAGATAGGTCCAGAGAAGTGCATAGAGGCCCAGGGCGGCCAGGCCGGCGAGAATGGCGGGCATCCACTGCTGCTGGGGCTTGTTGTCCAGATAGCGGAAACCTGCGCAAGCCAGAAACGCCACGGCAACGGCCATGCAGGCGCCAACGACGAGCCGCGTCTGAATGAGAAGGCCAATGCTGAGAATCAGCGCGGGCAGCACCGGCAGGGCGCGCTTGACGATGTTGTAGCCGGAGAACTCGTCCTCAAACGTGCCAGCGGCTTTTGTCTGCTTGGCCATGTCCGGCGGCAGAAGCGGCTTCACCAGCAGAAGCCACACCGGATACGAGATGTGCTTGAGCGTAATGGATGCCCGGCCGGCAGCCGTTCTGTTGAGCTCCTCGCGCGTGGGCGGATCGTACCCGGCCCTGTAACTGGTGAGCGGCGTACTTGGGTCGCGCGTTTTCAAGGAGTCGACCGCGATGCTGGAGATGACCGCGCCAACCACCAGGATGCCGATCAGCGCAAGAACGTACCGCATAGCCCCTCCCGCAGACTTAGCGCCAGCGTGGGCCCGCGCTGCTGCAGACCAAGCAGCTGATGCGAGCAGGCATACCAGGTCTGCGTGGTGATTATACCACAAGAGAGGGGTCGTTTGCCATCTGCCGCCCTCTTGGTGAGGGCCCGCGAACTGGGATGTCCCCGTTCGGAACGGGGCTGGTCTGCGGTCCCTGTCTCCTTCCCCGCCAGCTTGTTGTGCGGGCGGGGAAACGGCGGGTTCGACGCGGGGCTTCGCCGCGCCTGTGAGCTCTCACCTCCGTTGCCGCTTTGCGCGCTCAGCCGCCGGGCGTTATGCGATCGGCGCTGACTGTTCTGATTAGTGCTTGAAGTGGCGCATGCCGGTGAACACCATGGCCATGTTGTACCGGTTTGCCACCTCGATAACCTTCTCGTCTTCCACGGAGCCGCCGGTTTGGATGATGGCGGTTACACCCGCCTTGGCCGCCAGCTCCGGCCCGTCCGGCTTGGGGAAAAGCGCCTCGGAGGCGAGCACAGATCCCTCGGCGAGCGCACCAGCCCGCTCGATCGCCAGGGCCACCGGATCCGCGCGGTTCTGCTGTCCGGTGCCCACGCCAACAGCCCTGTAACCAGCACCGCCGGAGTGCAGGTCTCCCCGCGCAAGGACCGCGGCGTTGGACTTCACGTGCTTAACCACCTTCCAGGCGAAGAGCATGGCCTCGATCTCGTCGTCGGTGGGCTGCCGCTCGGTCACCACCTTCAGGTCCTTGCGGGTCACCTCTCCCCAGTCTGGGTCCTGGAGCAGCAGGCCGCCCGCAACGGTGCGCATATCCCAAGTTCTGCGCTCGCGGCGGTCCTTCTTGGCTGGGAAGGCGCCGGTCTCCAGTATGCGGATGCTGGAGCCCCAGTACTTGCGCTGCTGCAGAATCTCCAGTGCCTCTTTGGCATAAGAGGGGGCGATGATGGCCTCGTACCAGCTGCCGCGTGAGGTGGCGGTTACCTCAATGGTGGGCATTCCGGGGCGCACGGCGGCGATGACCGATTCGTACACCCCTCCCATGCGGGTGATCTCCTGGGCCGTTTCCACGTCAAGCTTGCGGTTGAGAGCGATCACGCCACCGTAGCGCGATATGTTGTCCGCCTCCCGCGCTGAGATGAACGCCTCGACAAGGGAATCGGCGACGGCGACGCCGCAAGGGTTGGTGTGCTTGATGATGGCGGCAGCCGGCCGATCGAACTCCTTCACGAGCTCAAGCGCGGCATCTAGGTCGAGGATGTTGGTGAATGACAGGTCCTTGCCCGAGAGCTGGCGCGCCACCGCGACGGTGCCTTTGGGCGGGTTTGGCTGCGCGTAGAGCGCACCCTTTTGGTGGGGGTTTTCGCCGTATCTCAGCTGCTTGGTGCGGTAGTACTCGAGCACCAGGGTTTCCGGCGGGAAGCCCTCGCCCATGGCCTCGAAGAAGGCGCTGATGGAGGCGTCGTACGCGGCGGTGTGGGCGAACGCCTTGGTGGCCAAGCGGAGTCGCATGTCGTCGGGCAGGACGCCGTCGTTCTCCTGGAGGGCAAGCAACACGGAGGGGTAATCGTCCGGGCAAACAACCACCCCAACGGACGCCCAGTTCTTGGCCGCGGCGCGGATCATGGCTGGCCCACCGATGTCCACGTTGTCCATCGCCTCCGCCACGGTGACGTTTTCACGGGCAACCGTCTCGCGGAACGGGTACAAGTTGCACACCACCAAGCCGATCGGCTGGATGCCGTGCTGCTGGATTGCGGCCAGGTGGTCGGGGCGCGACCGGTCGGCAAGGATGCCTCCATGGATGGCGGGATGGAGCGTTTTCACCCGGCCGTCCAGCATCTCGGGGAAGCCGGTGACCTTCTCGACGGGGGTAACTGGCACGCCGGCGTCGGCCAACTCGCGCGCGGTGTTGCCCGTTGAGATGACCTCGATGCCCATCTCGGCCAGGCCCCGCGCGAAATCCACAACCCCCGTCTTGTCGTAAACGCTTACCAGTGCCCGTCTTACCTGCATGCTATGCTCCCTTGCTGTGTGGGCCGTTGTTTGCCATCGAGGCGGCGCGGCCTCGGATGGCCCTCAGTCGGCGCATCACGTCCGTGCCCCCTCGCCCGAAGTGATCGTGGAGGCGCACATACTCCGCGTAAAGCTCGTTGTACACGGTTGTAGACGCTTCAGTTGGCATGTAGGCCTCGTCTCGGAGGCCGGCCATATGGTCGCACGCCTCCTGGATCGTGGCATACCCGCCGTGCTCTCTGCCTGCCGCCACGGCTCCCCACATGGCGGCCCCAAGCGCGCACGCCTGCGAGGAGCGGGCAACGCGTATCTCCCTGTTCAGCACGTCGGCAAAGATCTGCATCAAGAGTGGGTTGCGCTCGGCCAGGCCGCCGCACGCCAGCACCTCCCGCGCGGATATCCCTTGGGCCTCAAGCGTCTCAACTATCAGGCGCGTGCCAAACGCCGTTGCTTCCATGAGGGCGCGGTACACCTCTTCCGGGCGCGTGTCCAACGTGCACCCCAGCAGCAGCCCGCTGAGCGAGGCGTCCATCAGCACCGACCGGTTGCCGTTCCACCAGTCCAAGGCGATAAGGCCGGTTGCGCCGGGCTTCAGTTGGGCCGCGCGCTCCTCAAGGAGGGCGTACACGGTTTTGCTTTGCGCGGACGCCTCTCTATCAAACGAGGCGGGCACCCCGTTCTTCACGTACCAGGCGAACAGGTCTCCCACGGCCGCCTGTCCAGCCTCGTAGCCGTAGAAGCCGGGAATGATGCCGTCAGCCACCACCCCTGCCACTCCGGTTACTGGCAGCTTGCGTTCGTGAAGCGCCAGGTGGCACAGGGAGGTGCCCATTATCATCAGCATCTGGCCCGGGGCAACCACGCCAGCTGCCGGCGCCGCCACGTGCGCGTCTATCACCGCCACGGCAACGGGGGTGCCCACGGGAAGACCGGTGAGCTGCGCCGCCCGCGGGGTAAGCTGGCCAGCACGGGTGCCCAAGGGGTGCACTTCTGGCGGCAGCTTGCCATCCAACATCTCCGGTAGACGCGGGTCAACCGCACGGAGGTACTCGCGGGAGGGGTAACCATCCTCGCGGTCCCACAGGGCTTTGTAGCCTGCCTGGCAAGCGCTGCGGCGTTCCTCACCCGTTAGCTGCAGCACCAGCCAATCGCCCCCCTCGATGAACTTGGCCGCCCTGGAGAAGACGTGAGGTGCCTCGCGGAGCACCTGCAGGGCTTTCGGAAACAGCCACTCGGAGGAGATCGTGCCGCCGTATCGGGCGAGGAACGGCTCCTGCCTCTCCCTGGCAACGTTTGTCATCTCCTCGGCTTCGGGAGCGGCGGCGTGGTGCTTCCACAGCTTCGGCCAGGCGTTGGGCTCGTCTCGCAGGTCTTCGTGGAGGCACAGTGGCGTGCCGTCCGCGTCCGTGGGCATAACGGTGCAGGATGTGAAATCCACGCCCACACCTGCCACCCGGGAAGGCGATACACCCGCCTCGCGGAGGGCGGCAGGCACGATGGTCTTCAGGACCTCCAGGTAGTCGCCGGGGTGCTGGAGGGCCCATTCGGGCTCCAGCGGGATACCGGATCCGGGCAAGCTCTCGTCGATGACGCCGTGGGTGTACTCCTTGACGGCGGTGCCGAGCTCTTCTCCCGTGGCAAGGTCCACCACCAACGCCCTCGCGGATTCCGTGCCGAAGTCAAGGCCAAGCGCAAACGTCTCACCGGCCATTTGGCATGTTCTCCTTCCAATGCCAGGCAGTTATGGACTCAAGAACCGAACGGCTGGGTGCCTTTGGGCGTGACGAGGCTGAGCGGGGGCGAAACATGGAGCCCGAATGGTCAGCTCACGGCGTCTGCGGGCCGGTGAGATGAGTTCTGTGCGCCCATTGCGACGCTTATGGCCTGCTGCTCCTCCTCAGACAGAGAATCGCCGTTTCCCGCCTGCACGCCCTTTCCGTATACGCGACACGAGTCGCGACCATACAACGTGGTCAGCACGAACCCGCTGCCCTTTGCGTCCAGCAGCGCCAACGAGAAGCTCTGACGGCCGCCAACGGTATCGAAGGCGTCGTAATGAACGAGGCCCGCGCGCTGGAAGCAGGATTCGGTGGTCTGGGTGAGCCGATCGGTCCGCCTCTCGGCGGCTTCGGCCTGCTTCCGTGCCTCCGACGCCGCGTCGAAGTACTGATGGAGCAGCTGCTCGAGGTCCATTCCGGATGACGATTGCAGCAGCGCCCTGTATCTCGCCCGCAACCTGCGCATGCCTAGAGCAAGGCATGCCAGAACTATGAACAGCAGGAGAACCGCCGCGCACAGCCCAACGAGGATCTGCGGCTGGTATTGCCTTGCATACACGAACAGCAACTGACTCACGCCAACCTGTCTCCTGAGCGCAATGGAGCCGGCCGTATCGACCGGATACCGCGCGCGGCACCCAGTGAGCCCCTTGAGGCGAGGTTGCCAAGGAGGGGGAGAGCACGCAGCGTATGACCGCGTCCGCGCGTCCCGGGCCGGTAGATGGATCAGCCGGTTACTGGCAGGCGTCACCTGAGAGAGTATACCCGACGGTTTGGCGGGGTGTCAAATGGCGCTCTAGCCACGTAAGCGGCGGCGTTCAGGGCATGCGGCAGCAACGGCTCCTGGCGAACCCGGCGGACAGACATCGCTGGGTTGCCACACCAGAATAGGCGCCGTACCCTAACCAGATGGGCTGGTTGGCGGCGGAGACATCTCCGCGCTCAGAAGCTGCGCCATGTAGTCCAGCTCGCGTTGCTTTTGCTGGGCAGCCAGCACCTGCTGCGGCGCGCCATATCTCAGATACAGCTCGGTTAGGGGACGCAGGGCGGTTTGCTGGATCGCGAGGCCGGTGGAGAGCTGCACCAGGTTGCTTCCGGGGCCGCCGTCCATGGCGCTGGCCGCCGCCGCAAGCCTGTTTCCCATGGCCAGCACCGCCTCATATACCACGGCGGCATCGTTCAGGCTGCCGTCTCGCTCAAGGTCGCCGCCCAGCGAGATGAACCTCCTACCGATATCCCGGAAGGCGTTGTTGACCGGCTGGCTCAGGTTCAACTCGGTGGCGCCCATCAGCTGGCCCAGCGGCCAAGCAATGGAGCGGGGGAACGCCGGTGTGTATACGGCCACGCGGAGGTCTGGCATGTTGTTGGCGGCCTGCACCTCCAGAAGCGCCTGGCTAAGCAGCGCATCTTTCTGGTCCGGCGGCAAGTCAGCCTCGTCGGCTTGCTTGGTTAGCAACCACGCGGTGAGATACCGGTAGAGAGAGTTGGTGGGGTCCAACCGCCAAGCCCTCTGCAGGTCGGCTTGGGCCTGGGCGGCGTCGGCCTGCGAACTGCCCTGGGCGTGGTAAGTGTACAGCATGAACCAGAGGCCGGGGTCGCTGGGATCGAGGGTGGCCGCGTCGCTGTACATTTTGAGGGCGGGGTTGACCGGTGTAGACGGGGCAGTGGAAGCGGCCGCGGAGGGCTTGGCCTTGGCGCCCGGCAGGTTGGGCATCAGGCGATACAGGTCGCCAAGGCTGCGGCGGTATCGGGCCACGCCTGGGTTCAGCCTAACGGCCTCCAGGAACTGCTGCTCGGCTCGGGCCCCCGCCTCCGCGTCGCCGGACAGACCCTCGCGAGCATCCGCCAGGTAGATCCACCCGAGGGTATGGTGGTAGCCGGCAACATCCGGCGCGACGGAGATGGCGGCATCCAGCTCCTCCACGGCCCGCTTCACCAGTGGCCCGGTGATCTGCGCAATGTCGGAAGACGCTACCAACGCCTGCCGGTCGGCGCGCGTGCCCCCAACCCCGCCTGAAAGGCTCAGCAGAAGCAGGTCCAGCGCGCGTGCGGCATAAGCGCAACCAAGGGCCTCGCGGTAGTCCGTGTTGCCCGGATCAAGGCGCACTGCCTCTTCCAACAGGGCCACGGCCCTTGCGTACCACCGGCCGGACTCCAGGTGATGAACGGCGCTTTGGTAAAGGGCCTTAGCCCTCTGCGAATCGCCATCTCCGCCAGCGGCCCAGCACGCACCTGCGGCCACACCCAACCACGCCACGGCGAAAACGGCCACCAGCAATCGGATAGCAAAGCGTCCCAACTCCATCACCCCCTACGGGCGGGGCGGACCGCGTTGTTCGGCGAAAAGTGCGGAACCCCCCGGTTGATGGACTCCCGCAGATGCATGGCGGTTCCAGCATCAACCCAACGCTCGCAGAAGCACGGTGAGCGTAACAAAGCTAGCCACCGTTGAGCAGAACACCACGCCAGACACGAACCGCGGCTGCGCGCCGAATTCAATGGCCAGGATGCTCGCGTTCACCGCCGTGGGCATGCTGGAGAGGGTGACCATAACGTGCGCGCCCAGCCCCGTCAGCCCCATGCCCGCGGCTATGGCCATGCCGATGAACGGCGACCCCACCAGGCGCAGCGCCGTGGCCTCTGCGATGCGCCCCGCGTCCGCCTTGATGTACTTTGCGCTTCTGGCCAGCTGGGCGCCGAGCAACAGCTGGGCCATGGGCACCATCGCCAGGCCCAGAGACTGCACGGGGGCCATAACATACGCTGGCGGCGAGACGTGCCACAGCCGCAGCAAGCCGGCAAGCGCCGCGGCGTACACCGCCGGCATGGTGAAGATGGTCTTGACCGCCTGCAGAACCCCCACCGACTCCCGTGCGGCGTAGTACACCGCCAGCGATCCGATTCCGGCGTTTTGCACAAGCACCCACACCACGGCGCGCTCCATGCCCGCACTGCCAAACGCGTACAGACATAGGGGAATGCCGTAGTTGCCTGCGTTCATAAACACGGTGGAGAGGATGAAGGCGGCCTCGTCGCCGGGGCTCATGCGGCGCGCTTTGGCCCAGCCCTTGGCCACCAGCCACTGCGCCGCCGTCAGCACGTACACGAACGCGGCGATGCTGGCGATGTCGCGTGCGGTGAGCTTGGTGGTTAGCAGCGAGTGGAAAACCAAGCATGGGCTCAGCACGTATATGGACGTCTGCGAGAGGGTGCGTGGGTCGATCGGGCGCAGACGCTCGAACACGAACCCGATGGCGATGTTCAGCAGTATGGGCAGCAGCACCCACAGCGCGATGCGCGTTAGGCCGCCATCCACCGCGCCAGACCCATGCAGCAGAGATTGCATACCTGAAGCCGTGCTCTAGCTATCGGTGCTGGGAGCCCCTCGTTGTCTGCTCTTGCGCCTTCTGGTGCGGAACGCCTGCGCGCCAACTCGCGGGGATCGCAGCTGGACTTGGGTGGCACGATCGCCGCGTGGATCTGACGCCGGCGTGAACTCAACCTCCTGCCCCTCCACCAGAAACGTGACGCCAGGATCGATCAGCTCCGTATAGTGCACGAAGAAGGAACGGCCGTCTGGGCCGCTGGCGAAGCCGAAGCCGCGGTTTCTGTTGAACGAGATCACCTTACCGCGCACACGCGGCGGCTTCTCGGGCTCGTTGGCCGCCGAGCCATCGGGAGGTTGATCGCTCATGTCACGCCTTGGCCTGCAAGCTGTCCGGCATTATCTGCATAAGCTCGATGCGGTTGCCGTCCGGATCGGTTAGCCAGTATTGCCAGTTGCCGTCCTGGCCCATGGTGGGCTCCCCCTGAACGGGCAAGCCGCGCCCCTCGATCTCCTTCAACGTGGCGTGGATGTCGTCCACCGTGAGGCATAGGTGCTGATAGCTGCCGCCGCCCTGGTTTCGCGCATCGGGAACGGGGAACAACTCCAAGAAGCTGCCTTGCCCCACCTTGATGTACACTATCCAGGTCTCTCCCGTTGGCTTGTGCAGCCGAAACGCTTCCTTAAGCCCCAACCGGCCGCAGTAGAACCCCAGCGAAGCGTCGATGTCACGCACTGCAAAGGCGGCGTGGCCGATTCCTGTTATCATGAAGTCCCTCCAGTCAGATTGGCACCGCCCGGCTGCACACCGAGCTTACCGCCGGCCCGCCATGCGTTGGCAGTACAGACGTCGGCACCGGTAACCGTTTCGCCGCGGTGCGCGTGCATCCCTGGCGCCGCGGCGAACCCCGAGACCGAAGAAGCCGGGGATGGATTGGGCATACCGTTCCTCGCCTCCCTAGAAGCTCGGCTCCTGGCTTCCTTGGATTCGTGCCGCCGCGTTTCGATGCCCCTCGCTCTGCGGATGGTGGTGCAACGGGGCCGCGGTGCGCGCAAGAGCGCGCAAGCCTGGCGACCCCCCTGCAAACTCGCCATCCCCCTAACGGCACAACCGGGGGAGTGGACGACATCCTGCTCCGCCCGGAGAATTGGGGCAAACGACCGCGGATAGGAAGATGGAGAGCCGCATGGCACGGAAAGCATACCCTTCCTCCGCTATCTCTTACCGATGCAGCGTCACCTTCCGTGCGGCCACCAGCGTAAGGTGTCCTTTTGGCTCGGCATCGGCGCCGCCTCTCGCAGCGATGCCTTCCAGGTGACGGACGGCGGCCTCGAGGGCTTGCCCCGTTACGGGAGCTGGCAGCATGCCAGCCCGCAGTCGCTCCAACAGCTCGCCAGCGGTTTGCGTAGCTGGCTCCTCAACCTCCTCCACTGCAAACACCGCCAGGCCGGCAGATCGGAGCGCCTCGACAACGCTCGGCAGGTCTGGGGTTCGCGCGCATGCGGCTTGCGCGGCCTCTGGGAACAGGCTGGATATCAGTTGCGCACGGATCTGGGCGTGGCTGGCCAGCCGAAGGCAGATGACGCCTCCATCTACAAGCACACGCGCTACCTCCAGCAGGCACAGCGCGGGTTCCGACAGGTGGTGCAGCAGGTTGGATGCGAAGGCGGCGTTCACGGTTGCATCCCTCAGCGGGAGGCGGCACACATCGCCGCGCACCACCCACACGCCGGACGCTGGTCGCGCTGGGTGTAGGTCTACTCCCAGCGCCGCACAGCCCACACTCCTCACCACCTGTCGGAGGAACGCCCCGTCGCCGCAGCCGAGGTCAAGCACTAGGCTGTTCGGTGTAACGTCGCATCGGCTGATGAACAGGCTGGCCCACAGCGTCAGACTCTCACGCATGCGGTTCTTCATCGATGCCAGCTCCGGGACTGCACCGGGCCGTGTTGGCGACACCCGCGAACGCGTGTCGCGCAAAGCTCTGCGCATAGGGCCACCACAAGACGGCTCCGACGGCCAGCGGCGCTTGCCACGCGAGAGAGCCCATCCCGGCCCCCGCGGATTGCCCGTTTGACAGCCCCAACAGAGCCGAGTATAATACCAGACTGGTTGATGCCAGCCGGCCCCAAAAGGGCTGTGCGCGCGCCGCTATGGGGTTCGCTGCCCAGTAGCGGGGGTCCCTCAACCACCGGCTGCCTGCCGTAGTCCGAAGGGAGGGACGATGGATATCTCGACAACCGTCGCCAAGGCTGCGGTTGCCGTGATGCTGCTTGAGGCGGGAACGCTTTTGACGGCATCCGGCGGCTCCAGTGCCCACACGAACGGGCTAAGAGATGTCAGAACCAGCACGGCGAAATCCGATAAGGGGTACATTCCTACTGGCAAGGTTCTCAAGGGAATCGTGTCGTGGTATGGCGGTCGCTTTCATGGCCGCCGAACGGCGTACGGCGAGAGGTTCAGCCGCAACGCCTACACATTGGCGTCGCGGCACTTACCATACAACACAAGAGTCCGCATCACCAACCTGCGAACCGGCAGGAGCGCATTGGGCAGAGTAAACGATTACGGCCCACGCAGCAGAAAGCGAATAGCGGACCTATCCGAGGGTTTAGCTAGCGCCATAGGGGCGAAGCGCTCCGGAACAGCCCGGGTGCGCATCGAGGTACTACGAAAGAAGTAGGCCAGCCCCTGCGGCATTGCCGCGCAGTGGCTTGAACAGGCAGGCAGCTTGTGTCAGAGGCGAGTCGGTGTTCCGGCTCGCCTCACATTGTTCTGGTGTGCAAAGCCTCCACGCCCGCCACGGAGGTGAACCGCCGCCGGCCGCGAACCGTAACCTGTCGTCAAGTTGCGCGTGAGCGACTCTGCACACACCGTCATCATGGAACCGCGTGAATCCCCCACCAAACTGGCACTGCGAGCCGCCATCAGCTCCCTCAACCGCGGCGATCTGGATGACGCCGTGGCCCGCTTCTCCGATGCCATTGCGCTGGATCCCCAGTGCCACGAGGGCTACTCCGGCCTCGGCGTGGCGCGGGCCCGTCGGCGGGAGTACGACCTGGCGGCGGATGCGTTCGGCGAGTGTGCTAAGCTGCGGCCCAGCGACCCGCAGTCGCGCTACAACTACGCGGTGGCGTTGCAGCGTGCAGGGCGTTACGAGGACGCCGCCGCGGAGTACCTGCGCGTTCTGCGGCTGCAGCCGGAGCACCTGCCCGCCCAGCGCGCCCTCAGGAGGCTGGTGTTGGCCGGCGTGGTCAGCACCGTGGAGCTGAGGTGCCCCCGCTGCGGCAGCCGACCGGAGCTGCCCCAGCTCATCACGTGCAGGCACTGCGGCGCCGGGTTCCAGGTGCTTCCCGTGGCCTCCGCCGAGGAGTGAGGCGCGTCTGACGCCCGCAAGCAGCACCATCCTTTCCCGAAGCAGATGCCCGCGTGAGACCGCATGTCAAGCAAGCGTTGACGCCCCCACGATCACGTGCTACAATGGCAGGGTATTCCCAGTCGGACATAGCGGGCAGCGCCTGCTATGTCCGAATGCGTTACCGCACCCTGAAAGGAGCAGCCATCATGGAGCAGCTAGCGCCCACAGCCGCACCTGAGGCGATCTGCGCTCAGCAGGTCATCGAATGGTACGACGAGTATGCCATGCGCACCTACAGGCGTCTCCCCGTCGTCTTCATCCGCGGAGAGGGCGCCTACCTGTGGGACGCAGATGGGCGTCGTTACCTAGACCTGGAGAGCGGAGGGCGTGCGGGCAACGCGCTTGGACACGGCAACCCTACGGTGGCCAAGGCCGTATCGTCGCTGGCTGCCAGCATGCCGTACCTCTCCAACGATTTCTACCATTATTACCAGGGCCGCCTCGCCAAGGAGCTGGCGGAAACCAGCAGGTGCAAGCGCGCCTTCTTCGTGAACTCCGGCGCGGAGGCCAACGAGTGTGCCATCAAGCTTGCACGAAAATGGGCCCATACAAGCCGTGGCATCCAAGAGCCGGAGATCATCACCATGGAGGGCTCGTTCCATGGCAGAACCCTGGCCACCATCACCGCCACCGGCCAACCGAAGTTTCAAAAGGGGTTCGAGCCGCTGCCCCGCGGATTCCGGTACGTGCCGTTCAACAACGCACAGGCGCTCCAGGACGCCATATCTCCCTCCACCGCGGCCATAATGATGGAGCCGGTGCTGGGCGAAAGCGGTGTCTACCCCGCCACCCACGAGTTCGTTTCCGCCGCGAGGAGGCTGTGCGACGAGCACAAACTGCTCCTCATCTTCGACGAGGTGCAGACGGGCGTGGGGCGCACGGGCCGCTTCTGGGCGCACGAGCACTACGGCGTGCAGCCCGACATCATCACCAACGCCAAGACCCTCGGTGGTGGGCTCCCGATCGGCGTGTGCCTCGCCACCGAGGAGGTGTCCGCCGCCTTTGGCCCCGGCGACCACGGCTGCACGTTCGGCGGCAACCCGATCTCGTGCGCCGCCGCCCTCGCCGCGCTCCAGCACATCCGCGAGAACTCGCTAGTGACCAACGCAGAGCAAGTTGGGAGCGTGTTGCGCCACAGGCTCACCGAGGTCGCTGCCAGGACCGACGCCATCGCGGAGGTGCGCGGCCTTGGACTGATGATCGGCGTGGACCTGAAGCAGCCCATTGCTCCCAAAGTGGTGCTCAAGGGCTTGGAGGAGGGCCTGATCCTCAACTCCTCCAGCGACTTCACACTGCGCATTCTGCCGCCATTGGTGCTAACCGAGGAGCAGGCGGAACAGGCAGCAAGCAGCATAGAGAGGATCTTGGTGATGGTGGGAGGTGCAGCATGAGGCTTGATCCGCTTAGCCAGGAGGTTACCCTGCCAGGCTTGCTGCGTGCCAACACGCTGCGCGGCCGTGACATCCTTTCCGCTGCGGACCTCACAAGCGAGGAAGCGGAACTGGTGCTGACCACCGCCATCAAGCTGAAGGCCCGACGAAGCATAGCCCACCACGAGGACGAGTTCCGCCACGCCCTCGATGGCAAGATGCTGGCTCTGCTGTTCGAAAAGGCCTCTCTACGCACCCGCGTCACCTTCGACGTGGCAATGAACGAGCTTGGTGGCCACGCCATCTACGTGGGGCCAGACGAGGTGGGCTTGGGGCGACGCGAAAGCACACCGGATGTAGCGCGCAACCTCGAGAGGTGGGTCCACGGCGTGGTGGCGCGCGTCTACTCACACCGAAGCCTTGTTGAGCTCGCGGAGAACTCCCGCGTGCCCGTCATCAACGCGCTATCCGACCGCGAGCATCCTTGTCAAGCCCTAGCGGACTTCATGACCCTGTACGAGAAGCTGGGGAAGCTAACGGGCGCCAGCCTGGCCTTCATCGGCGACGGCAACAACGTATGCAACTCGCTGCTGCTGTTGGCGGCCCGCACCGGCACAAACCTGACCATTGGCTGCCCGCCCGGCTACGAGCCGCCATCTGACCTGCTGACCCTCGCACGCCAGGAGGCGCCCGCTGGCACCAGGCTTGAGGTTGTGCATAGCCCGGAGGAGGCAGCGCTGAACGCCGACGCCATCTACACAGACGTGTGGGTTTCCATGGGCCAGGAGGGCGAGGCCGAAGAGCGCCGCCGCGCCTTCCGCCCATACCAGGTTAACGGCGAGCTGCTCTCCAAGGCCAAGGCCGGAGCGCCGGTTCTGCACTGCCTGCCCGCCCGTCGCGGTGAGGAGATAACGGACGAAGTGATGGACGGCCCGCAGTCGGCCGTGTTCGACCAGGCCGAGAACCGCCTGCACGTCCACAAGGCGGTGCTGCTGCTGACCCTGGGCTGAGCGCCGAAGGGGCGGCCTGCGCCCGCTCCCTAGACGGAAGCTCTCACCCCTGCTGGTTGTATGAGGGACGCCGCGGGCTCCTTTCCACCCAGAGCGTTGGCGGAAAGGGCTGGGAGATAGCGTGCTGCCGTACGAGGCGACCCAAAACCGGCAGCAGACAACCTTTCAGATCGGGATTGCTGCTCCGCCAGGGGCTGATGGTTCCCACTGGCGGCGCCATCGGAGGGAGATCCATTGAGCAAGAAGATCGTGTTGGTGTACTCCGGCGGGCTGGACACTTCCGTATGCATCCCCATGCTCCGCGAGGAGTACGGTTACGACGACGTATACACGGTAACGGTGGACGTTGGCCAGCCCGAGGAGGACATAGCCGAGGCGGAGCAGAAGGCCAAGGCCCTCGGCACCAAACACACCACGGTGAGGGCCAAAGCCGAGTTCGCCAGCAACTACATATTCCCCGCCATCCGCGCCAACGGAGATTACCAGGGCTACCCAATCAGCACCTCCATAGCCCGACCGCTCATCGCCCTTAAGGCCGTCGAGGTGGCGCAGAAGGCGGGCGCCACGGCGTTTGGGCATGGTTGCACCGGCAAGGGCAACGACCAGTTCCGCATCGAGTTCATCATCCGCGCCATGATGCCGGACGCCGAGATAGTTGCCCCCATGAGGGAGCGCAACCTCACCCGAACGGAGGAGATCGAATACGCCAAGGCCCACAACGTCCCCGTTTCCGCCACCGTCGAGAAGATCTGGAGCATCGACGAGAACCTGTGGGGCCGAAGCATTGAGGGCGGCAGGCTGGAGGAGCCGGACTTCGCGCCGCCAGAGGAGATCTTCCGCTGGACCGTTGATCCACGCAAGGCACCGGACGAGCCGACTGCCGTCACCGTTTCCTTCGAGAACGGCGTGCCGGTTGCCATAGACGGCCGGCAAATGGACCCAGTGGCGCTCATCACCGAGGCGCACAGGCTTGCTGGCGAGAACGGCGTGGGCCGCGTGGATATCATGGAAGACCGCATGCTCGGGCTGAAGGTCCGCGAGAACTACGAGTGCCCTGCCGCGGTCCTGCTGCTCACAGCCCATCGCGCCCTGGAGGCCCTGGTTCTTACCGCCGATGAGCAGCGGATGAAAAAGCTCATCGATATGGAGTGGGGTAAGCTGGCCTATTACGGCTTGTGGCTGGATCCGCTCAAAGAGGACCTGGAAGGCTTCATCGCGCCCACACAGCGGCGCGTGACCGGCGATGTGATCCTGCGCCTTTACAAGGGCTCCGCAACCGTCGTCGGACGCAGAAGCCCCTACGCCCTCTACTCCGAAGACCTTGCATCTTTCGACAGCAAGACCTTCGACCAAAGGGAGGCCACGGGCATTGTGAAGACGCATGGCCTCCAAGCCAGGATGTACCGATCGCTTAAGGTATGAGCAACCGGAACCAGATAGCTGCACTGGCGTCTGGAGGCCCAAGATGAGGCTTTGGGGCGGTCGCTTCAAGGATGCACCTGCTGCAGACCTGCGCGCGTACCTCGATTCCTTCGCGTTTGATGTGCGCCTGGCTAGACACGACGTCGTCGGAAGCATAGCCCACGCCCGCATGCTCGCGCAGCAGGGCATCCTTACCACGGAGGATGGGAGGGCGATCGAGGATGGCTTGCGCCGGATCCTCGCGGAACTGGATGCGGGCAAGCCATCCTTCCCCGCCGACTCCGAAGACGTGCACACCGCCGTCGAGGCACGCCTCAAGGAGCTCATCGGCGATGTTGCGGGCAAGCTTCACACCGCACGCAGCCGCAACGACCAAGTGGCCACCGACCTACGCCTCTGGCTGAAGGACGAGATCCGCGTTCACGACGCCGCTCTGCACAACCTTCAGGGCGCGCTCCTCCATCAGGCCGCCGCCCACGTCGAAACCGTGCTCCCGGGCTACACCCACCTTCAGCGCGCCCAGCCCGTGGTGCTCGCTCACCATCTCCTGGCCTACTTCTGGATGCTCCACCGAGACCGAGACCGCCTGCGAGATTGCCTACGCCGTACCGACGTATCGCCCTTGGGAGCGTGCGCGTTGGCCGGCACTGGCTTCCCCATCAACCCGCAGGCGGTTGCCGAAGAGCTGGGCTTCGCCAGCGCCGCGCCAAACAGCATGGACGCCGTGGCAGACCGCGATTTCGCCGTCGAGTTCCTCGCGGCTGCGTCGCTTGTTATGGTGCACCTATCACGCCTGGCGGAGGAGATCATCCTGTGGAACTCATCCGAGTTCGGCTTTGTGGAGCTTGATGATGCTTACACCACAGGCAGCAGCATAATGCCCCAGAAGAAGAACCCAGACGTGGCAGAGCTCACCCGTGGCAAGGCCGGCCGCGTCTTCGGTCACCTGATGGCCCTGCTCACCACGCTCAAAGGCACCCCTCTGACGTACAACAAGGACCTCCAAGAGGACAAGGAGGCCCTCTTCGATGCGTCGGATACGCTTCGGGGGGCCGTGCCCGCGATGGAGGGGATCATCAGAACCGCCCGTTTCCAGGCAGCCCTTATGACGCAGGCGGCGGAGGATCCGTTTGTGGCCGCTACGGACGTCGCCGACTTCCTCGCCCGCCAGGGGGTGCCGTTTCGACAGGCCCACGCATTGGTGGGCGCCATGGTGCGGGCGTGTGTCGAGAGCGGCCGCGCCCTCCGCGACCTTTCGCTGGAGGAGCTCCGGTCGTTCTGGCCGGGCTTTCCGCCAGACTACCGCGTGCCCACCGCCCAGGAGTGCGCAGCGGCGCGCACATCGCATGGCGGCACTGCCCCCAGCCGCGTGCGCGAGCAGTTGGAGCTTGCACGTAGCCTATGGCAACAGCTTACACCCCAGGCCTCCGAGTAAGCCCGTTCACCACCATCAGAAAGGCCAGAAGGCTTCCGCTGAAGGGCGAGGTGCTGGTTGAGCTGAACCAGCAGGTTCAACCCGACACCGTTGTTGCGCGCACCGAGCTGCCCGGCGCAATGCAAACCGTGAAGGTTGCGGCGCACATGGGCGTGGAGCCGCGAGACGTGGAGCCGCTCCTCAGAGTGCGCGTTGGCGACCGCGTGGAGAAGGACCAAGTGCTGGCCGAAAGCCGCTCGCTCTTTGGCCTCATCAAGAGCACGTGCAGGTCGCCCATGGGGGGCACCGTGGAGCACTTCTCACCCGTCACGGGCAGCGTTGGCATAAGGGCGCCGTCCATACCCGTGGAGGTGCGCGCCTACGTGGCCGGCACGGTGGTGGAGCTGCTCCCATCCGAAGGCGTGGTGGTGGAGGCACAGGGGGCGTTCATCCAGGGCATCTTCGGGGTGGGCGGCGAAAGGAACGGCACCATTCGCGTCGTCGCCGAATCGTCGTCGGAACCGCTGAGGGCCGCCGCCATTGGAGGCGATGCCGCGGGCTGCGTTCTCGTTGGCGGCTCGTTGGTGGAGGCGGATGCCCTGCAGCGCGCAGCCCAGGTCGGGGCGGTGGCGGTCGTCGCTGGCGGCATACTCGATCGAGACCTGATCGGCTTTCTGGGGCACGACATCGGCGTGGCAATAACCGGCCACGAGGACACGCCGCTCACCATCATCATTACGGAGGGCTTCGGCACCATACCGATGGCCCGGCGAACCTTCGACCTGCTGCGAGCGTTGAACGGCCGCGCCGCCTCGGTAAACGGCGCCACGCAGATCCGCGCTGGCGTCATAAGGCCGGAGGTCATTGTGCCCCTTGAGTCGCCAGCGGTGCAGACCGGCGGCGACGGCGATGCGCACCAAGAGCTGAACGTTGGGTCCTCCGTCCGCATCATCCGCGAGCCGTACTTCGGCCGGCTGGCCACGGTCACCGTCCTCCCGCCTGAGCCGGCGCTGATCCCGTCCGGAGCCACCGTTCGAGTGCTTCGCGCAAGGCTGATGGACACCGGGGAGGAGGTTACGGTGCCGCGCGCCAACGTGGAGATCCTGTCGTCATGAGCCGCCGCGCGGCCCAGCAGCAGCTTAGCGCATCCGCTCGCACCTGCGCCCTGCTCCTGGCGGCGGCGATCTGGCTTGCCGTTGCCCCAGGTGCGGCGGCTCAGCCAACTACCTACACTCGGGTTCTGGCCCCCGGCGTCACGCTGCGCCAGACCATCACCCAAGATCCGCGCCCGCTCGTGGTGACCGCCATCGAGGCCGACCTGCAAGCTCCGGGCGTCACACTCAAGTGCGTGCCCGCCCAGGTGAGGCCGAACGACAACGGCCCCCTCCGCCGCAGGGAGACGGCGAGCACCCTCGCGTCCCGCGTTGGCGCCCTGGTTGCCGTAAACGGGGCCTACTTCACCCCCGCCGGTGACACCGTGGGACTGGCCGTATCGGACGGCGAGCTTCTGAGCGCACCATACCCAAACCGCGCCTGCGCTGGCTGGGATGCATCAGGCCGTGCCCTCATGGATGTGGTGACCATGCAGGCCACAGTCGCTGCCGGTGGCGCTGTTTGCCAGATGTCCGGCATCAACCGGCAGCGCAAACCAGGAGAGCTTGTACTGTACACCCCCCGGTTCGGCGCAACCACCAACACAGACGCCGCCGGCAGTGAGGCGGTGATCACGGGGGTTAGCTTGCCGTTCAGGCCCGGCCGCACCATCGGCACCGTGTCACAGGTCAGGTCGTTTGCCGGGGCCTGCCCAATCCCCTCGGATGGCGTGGTGCTCTCCGGAAGCGGGCCCGCAGGCGACTTCATCCGGGGGCTTAAGGTGGGGGATTCCGTGGAGATATCCGTGTCGCTGCGTGGGGCCAGCGGCACGTCCTGGAGTGCGGTTCGCCAAGCGGTCTGCGGCGGGCCGTTCCTCGTGAGGGACGGCAAGCTGTTCGTCGATGCGGCGGCGGAGCGGATCGCCGCGGATGTGGCGATCGGACGCCACCCGCGCACCATGCTGGGGGTCAAGCCAGACGGGCATGTGCTGCTGGTTGCCGTGGATGGGCGGCAGAGCGCATCCGCCGGGCTATCTCTGCAAGAGGCCGCCCAGCTGATGGTGAGCTTAGGAGCCACCAACGCCATGAACCTAGACGGCGGCGGCTCCACGTCGGCGGCAGTGCGCGGCATCGTGGTGAACAGCCCCTCTGGCGGAAAGGAAAGGCCGGTTGCCAACTGCCTGACTCTATGGGGCCAGTTCCAGACGCCCGCGGAGCCTCCCAAGCTCAGCATCACTCCCACATCGGCAACCGTGGAGTCCGGACAGTCCCTGTCATTCCAGCTGCTAGGCACCGGTCCCGACGGGCAGCCGCTGCCCATCCGCCCCGACGATGTGGTGTGGGGCACGCAGGGCGGCATTGGACTGGCGGACCAGGGCGGCCGGCTAACCGGAATCAAGGCGGGCCGCGGCCAGGTGGTGGCCTGGGCGAACGGCGCGACGGCAACTGCGGAGGTGACCGTGGTTCCGGGCAAGCCGGCCATCATCACGGGCAAGGCCGTGCCAGATCCGACCAGCCCACAGCGCTTCAACGTTTCCATCACGGTAACGGACGCCAACGGCAACCCCATCCCCGGGGTGACCGTAGCCTTCACAACCGACGCTGGGGGCCAGCCTGCCCCCGCCACCGGAACAACGGACGCCACGGGCAGGGCGTTCACGTGCGTGGAGTGGCCCGCCAACGCCAGCGCCGCTCACACCGTAACCGCAAGCTGCCCTGGCATCCAGCCCCGCGCCATCGTCTGTGCAGCTCCCCCGTCGCCCGCCACAAAAGCCAGCACCTCCGCGATGAACCAGTAACGACGTTCGGCGTCACCTTCCGCGCCACTTGGGGACTATATACATGAAGTGGACGGCGGCCCAAAGCTCATGAAACAGCGGGTGAGTGCGCCAGCGCGCCGTGAGGCATCCCCCACCGACGCGCAGCTGGTCTGCGCCTTGCAGCGACGCGTGCACCGCGGCACCCCGCCAGACCGCGAGGCGGAGGCCCTGTTCCACGAGCTCTACTCCAGGCATGTACGTTGGTGTTATGCCTTCGTTGCGAGCAAGGTGCACCCCAGCGACGTCGAGGATGTGCTCTCGGAAGTGTGGATTGGCGTGTGGAACGCCCTCTCGTCCGGTCGCCAGGTGTCCAACTTCGCGGGACTGCTGCACAGCATAGTGCGGAACAAGATCGCGGATGCGTGTGAGGCTAGGTACGGCCTGCGCAAGCTGAACCAGGACCGCGAGACCGTGGCGCAGAGGCCCGACGAGCTACGCCGGATAGAGCTTGTGCCGCTGGAGGACGACCGGTTCGAGGAGGGGCCGGACCCCGAGGCGGAGCTGCTTAGGGAGGAAGAGATCGGGCGTCTGAAGGAGCTGGTGGCTGGGCTTCACAGGCCGTGGCGGCTGGCGTTGCAGTGCAGGCTATCCCTTCAGATGTCGGTGCAGGCCACTGCAGAGCGCCTGGGCGTGAGCGAAGGAGCCGTGAAGAAGTACGTGGCGCGCGGGCTGAAGGCCCTGAGGCGTGCGGCGGAAACCGGCCAACACGAGTACGGGCAGGAGGACGAAGAGGAGGGCGGCGAATGATTCATAAGCCGATCGAGGAGCACTTATCTCAGTACATCGACGCCCTTAACAACGGGGACGCACCAGCACCGCCATCCGACGACCCCGAGCTGGCGGAGCTCGCGACAGATGCGCTCAAGATAAAGGCCGCCTTCTCACGCCCCGTCCTCTCCGAGTCGCTTGAGCAGCGCGTGTGGGCCCGCGTGCGCGCGGAGATAAGCGCTCCACCGGAGCCGCAGCCCGGCCTTCTGGCGCGCGTGCGATGGGCGCTGCTGGCCGGCGGCAGGAGGCGGTTATTGGTGCCTGCGCTGCTGGCGTTGCTGGCCGCAGCGGTGGCCGCCGCCGTCTACGTGCCAAAGGTGCGCAGGGCCAGGCTTGCCGCCGCGGCGGGCGCTTCCATCAGGTTCGCCAGCCCGCGCAGTGGTGAGCTCCTTAGGGGTGCGGTGAACGTGGTGGTCACCTGCAAAGGAGAGCCGGCGCCACTACGCACAATGATATACCTAGACGGCCAGCGCATTGCCACGCTGAACCAGGTGCCGTGCAGGCTCACGTGGGACTCTCAGCAGGCGTCCAACGGCCACCACGAGCTGACGGCAGTGTGCTCCAGCGGCGGCGGAGGCGTGTGGCTCACCACCATCCCCGTCACGGTGAGCAACAGGCTGATCGCGCCAGGGCGGCTCAGGGGGCTTGTGGTGGGGCCTAACGGCGCTGCCGTGCCCAGCGCCAGGGTGCGCATATCCGGTCCCAGCGCCACCGTTCTCGCCACGGACGCCTATGGCGCGTTCCAAACGCAAGGGATTTCGCCTGGACGTTACGTGGTTGCCGCATGGGCCGCCGGACTAGGCGGGACGTCGGTGCCTGTCACGGTGGCAGAGGGGCGGGATGTGGCGATCACAATACATATTGGCCGCCAGAAAGCCGAAACGCGCCGGTCGGATGTCAAGGCCCAGCTTGCGCCCCGGCTGATGCACCCTTTTGACGGCGCCGTTGTGCGAAGCGCAGTGCCGGTTGTTTTCCAACCTCCAGCTGCACAGGAGGATCTGCTTAGGGTGGAGGTCGAAATAGATGGTAGCCGCCGCTTTGAGGCAGCGAGGCCGCCCTACAACTGGATGTGGGACACCACGGAACTGCCCGATGGCAGCCACTCGCTCAGCTTCAGAGCGTTCGACTCACATGGTGGCGTGCGGACCTATGATGCAAGGATAACGGTGGCGAACGAGACTTTGCCGCCAGCCCCACCATAGCGATGGCGCAGCAGTCGCATGTGGAAGCATCTCGCCAGCCAGCCGATGATGAGGCGTGTAGGCCGGGACGGCGCTGGCATCCCAGCCCGGCGCATACAACTGAACTGAACCTAGACGACGGAGGAACTGAAATGCGAAGCCTAACGGTGAAGGGCCTGGTAACGGTGGCCGCACTGGCGCTCGCGAGTGGTGCATACGCCCAATCGTTCGAGAAGGGCCTGGCGGGCATCCGCGTCGGCGCCAAAGGGCTGGAAGTGCTCCGGGCGTACGGAAGCCCTGCACAGGTGGGCTTCATAATGTCCGGCGTAGACAGCAACCTGCCCGTGCCAGGCCTGAAGATCAGCCGACCCGCCACCCAAACCGCCGCCGCGGGAGCGCCCGGGGCAGCCACAAACCCCGCAATGAGCCAGTACATGGCTGGGGCGCCCGGCGGCTACCCGGCACCAGGTGGATACCCAGGGGCGGCGTCTGCCGTGGCGGGCGCTGCTGCCGGCGTGATCAACAGCTACCTGGGAGCTGTAACTGGAGAGGACAACCCGCTTGGCCTAACGGACACCACCCAGCAGATGCCCGGCGGCGTTGGGCCTACGGGGCAGCAAACCTACCAAGAGCGGCTGGTCAACTGGGTGTACCGCCCCGCCAAGCTCAAGAACACCCTCCTCGAGTTCAGGCTAGACGAAGACGGGCTGGTAACCGAGATATGCGCGTCCTCCACGAAGCCCAGCAGCTACATACGAACCGCACGGGGCGGCATCACTTTCGGCGATCCATACTCCAAGGTGGTTCGAATATACGGTTTCCCCGAGTCGCACATCACGCGAGGCGACTGGGTTAGCATAAGCTACCGCGAATCGAAGCGGGTGGCGTTCCAGTTCTACAAGATGAGGGTGGTGCGCATAATAGTCACGGCTGGAGACTGAAGCGCCACCGCGTTCCAGCCTCGGGTTCCAGCTTCCAACAGGCGGAGGTTGCCTCAGAGCGGCCTTCGCCTGCGCGGCGCCTGGGATGCGACAAAGCCCGCCCCCCAATCGTCCAATGAAAGGGGAGTGCAGAGGCTCGCCAGCAGGGGCTTGGCAATCGGATCTCGATTGTGACGCATCGCCTCTTCTGGTATAATTGGGTGATCTCAGCAGCCCCACGGGAGGTACAGATGGGCGTACGAGTGGCCAAAGCGACACTCTTGCTGGCCGTCTTGGCCGCTGCAACTATAGGAGTGAGCGCAGGGGCCCAAAACAACGCTTCAGCCAAGATTCCGATAGCGTTTGTGGACCTAGATCGCGTGCTCGACGAGTACCAGCAGGCCAACGTGTTGCGCAAGGACCTGCAGACGTACAGCGAGAACCTCCAGAAGCAGCTAGATAACCTGCGTGCGGCAAGGCTGCTGGACGACAAGGATCGCCAGGAGATGGAAGCCCTTCTCAAGTTGCCATCTCCCACCGACGAGCAGAAGAAGCGCATCCAGGCGTTGGCAGACATCGAGGCGCAGCGGGAGGCCGAGATGGCCACACTGAGCGCCAAAGAGCCCAAAACCGACGCGGAGAAGGCCCGTCACACTCAGCTGCTCAACCTCCTCAACGCCCAAAACCGCAGGGCGCAAGAGCTGAACAGGCAGCTGACCGCCGAGATGGACCAGAAGATAAAAGAGACGGACGACAAGGTGCGCAAAGCGATTCTGGACGCCGTCAACGCCGTGGCCGACGAGAAGGGCATCGATATAGTGATAGACAAGAAGGCGGTGTTGCGCGGAGGGCAGGACCGGGATATCACGGACGCAGTGCTGAAGAAGCTGAACGGTTCGACGCCCACGCCTTCGCAGTAGCGGCAAGAGAAAGGCGGCGCAAGACCCCCGCGGTGTGCGTCGCCACCATGCAAGGAGCGGAGCTAAATGCCGTTCACCCTCAGACAGCTGGCAGACCTTCTGAACGCCTCGCCGATCGGGGAGGACGTTGAGATCACTGGTCTGGCAGGGCTGGAGGACGCCAAGGCCGGAGACCTGGTCTTCGTCGAAAGCCCCAACTGGCTGCCGCATGCGGAGCGGAGCCTGGCGTCCGCCGTCATCGTGCCCGAAGGCGTGCGGGTCAACGGCAAGCCTTGCCTCCAGGTTAGGAACCCCAGACGGGCGTTCACAGACGCGCTCTCGCTGTTCAGCCCGTCGCGAGACCTGTCGCCGCACGTTCACCCCACGGTGGTTATCGGAGAAGGATGCCGGATCTCCCCCACAGCCACCGTGATGGCATACACCGTGCTTGGCGATGGTGTGACAGTGGCCGATGGGGCGGTTATTCACCCGCACGTGTACGTGGGAGACGACTGCGTGGTGGGGGAGGACTGTGTGCTGTTCCCCCACGTTACCCTCCGCGAGCGCGTTACGCTGGGCCGCAGAGTGCGCGTACACAGCGGGGCCGTGCTTGGCAGCGATGGCTTCGGTTACGTTCAGGACGGCGGCCGCCACATGAAGGTCCCGCACCTGGGCGGCGTTGTCGTTGAGGACGACGTGGAGATAGGCGCCTGCACGTGCGTTGACCGCGCGAAGACCGGCGTAACCCGCATCGGCGAAGGCACCAAGATAGACAACCTGGTGCAGATAGCCCACAACTGCCAGATTGGCAAGAACTGCATAATCATAGGGCAGGTTGGGCTGTGCGGGTCGGTCAAGATCGAAGACAACGTGGTGGTGGCGGGGCAAGCTGGAATCCACGGCCACCGCACCATCGGCGAGGGCGCGGTAGTTGCTGCCCAGGCCGGCGTGATCGGAGACGTGCCTCCGGGCGTTACCGTGTCGGGCTATCCCGCTCGCCCGCACGCCTCGCAGATGCGCGTGTACGCCGCCGAGCAGCACCTGCCAGAGCTGATGCAGCGGGTCAAAGCCCTGGAAGAGCGAATCAGAGAGCTGGAAGCCGAGAAGAGGGGTGGATAAGCAACGGCGAGCTGGCTAGCCCATACCGTGAGAGAGCCGGTTACGTTCCGCGGGGTGGGCATACACACCGGAGAGCCATGCGCGGCTCGTGTGTGCCCATTCGAAGGCGGAATTGTGTTCGCTTTGGGGGGCGCCCGGATACCTGCGCTTGCGCCGTACGCCGTTGAGCTGCCCCGGCGAACGGCGTTGGAGGCAGAGGGGGTGCGCGTATCCACCACCGAGCACCTCCTCGCCGCGCTGATGTGGTGCGGAATCGGCTCCGCCTTGGTGGAGGTGGATGGGCCCGAGGTTCCCATCATGGACGGAAGCGCCGCACCGTTCGTCCAAGGACTGTACGCCGCCGGCCTGCAGCCAGTGCCGGGCGTCCGGGACCCTGTGGTGGTCACGCAACCAGTGTGGGCCTCCGAAGGCGACGCAATGGTGGCGGCCGTGCCTAACGCCAACGGCGCGGGCCGCGATGACTCACTTGAGGTTCTTTTCTCTTCCAGTTCCACTCACCCGGTGTTGGGAGGGCAGACAGAATGCCTGGCCCTCACCCGCGGTACGTTCGCAGTGGAGATAGCTCCAGCGCGCACCTGGTGTCTGCAGGCCGAGGTGGATAGCTTGCTGGCAAGCGGTCTGGCCAAGGGGGGCAGCCTAGATAACGCCTTGGTGGTTGGCGAAGATGGCTACTCTGGCCCGCTGAGGGTGCCGCGTGAGCCGGTGAAACACAAGATTCTGGACCTGCTGGGAGACCTGGCGCTGCTCGGCAGTGGGTTGGTGGCACGGGTGATTGCGGTTGGGTCCGGACATCGACTGAACATCAGATTGGTCAGGGCGCTGTACAACGCATACCTGGCTTCGAGGGCCTGAGTAGGAGACTGCACGGATGGCAATGGCTGTAGAAGATCAGTGCGATACCTCTGGGCGCTTGGACATCGAGGCGATCCGGAGCCTGCTGCCACACCGATACCCGTTCTTGCTTGTGGACAGAATCCTGGAGCTCGAGCCAGGCAAGCGCGCAGTGGGGCTGAAGAACATCACTATCAACGAGGAGTTCTTCCAGGGCCACTTCCCCGGATGCGCGATCACGCCCGCAGTCATCATCATAGAAGCCATGGCCCAGGTGGGTGGCATCTTGCTCCTGTCTATGGTGGAGAATAGGGGCAAGCTGGCGCTCTTCGCCGGAATAGACAAAACGCGCTTCAGACAACCGGTGGTTCCCGGGGATACCCTGGTAACCGAAGTGGCAATGCTGGATGCCAGGGGCTTCCGCGGCCGCATAAGGGCGGTTGGGCGCGTTAACGGCAAGGTTGTGGCCGACGGCGAGATGATGTTCTGCTTGGTGGACCACCCGGGCCAAGGGGCTAACGGGCCGGAGGGGACCAAGGGATGAAGATCCACCCCACCGCCCAGATCGACCCAAAGGCCGAGCTCGGGGATGACGTGGAGATTGGCCCGGGGGTCATCATAGCCGCAGATACCATCGTTGGCGACGGAACCCGCCTGGAGCCAAATGTGGTGCTGCACCGGTGGACCCAGATCGGGCGGCGATGCCACATCCGCACGGGTGCCGTCCTCGGTGGCGCGCCACAAGACCGCAAGTTCCGCGGCGAACGCAGCTACCTGCGCATCGGCAACGACAACGAGATCTGCGAGTATGTCACCATCCACCGCGCCACGGGAGAGGACAAGAGCACCATCATCGGCGACGGCAACCTGCTGATGGCCAACTGCCACGTGGGCCACAACTGCGTCATCGGCAGCAACGTGATGATGGCGAATATGGTGGGCGTCAGCGGCCACGTGCTGGTGGAGGACAACGTGGTGCTCGGAGGCATAGTGGGCGTGCACCAGCACGTTCGCATCGGAAAGCTTGCCATGATCGGCGGGTTCTCCAAGGTGTCGCAGGATGTGCCGCCGTTCATGATGGCCGACGGCAGGCCCTGCAAGGTGTACGGCCTCAACGTGGTGGGCCTGAAGCGCGCAGGCATCAACGAGGCCACCAGGGCCGCGCTTAGGCAGGCCTTTACGCTGATGTACCGCTCCGGCCTCAACATGGCTCAGGCGCTGGCTTGCATCCAAGAGCAGGTTGAGCCCTCCGAAGAGCGCGACTACCTGCTCAAGTTCATGAACCAGGCGAGGCTGGGCTACAGCGGCCGGCAGAACGATCCAAAGCGCTCCAGGGAGTGAGCACCGCCCACCATCGAGTTTCGGCTGTGCCACCAGATGCTGAGCTGTTCATCTGCGCGGGCGAGCTCTCCGGAGACCTGCTTGCCGGAAGCCTTGCCAAGGAGATTCGCGTCCTAAGGCCCAATTGGCACTTGTGTGGGATTGGTGGCCCCCACCTGGCCGCCGCTGGCGCGAATCTCATGTACGACAGCCATGGTTGGGGGGCCATTGGCGTTACCCAGGCTGTGCGCCTGATACCGCGCCTCTCCTTCGCCCTGGCTGCGGTCAAGCGCCACCTGGCACACAAGCAACCGGATCTCACCGTCTTGGTGGATTTCGGCACGTTCAACGTGCGAGTTGCTCGCTTCGCCAAGAGGCACGGCCTCAAAGTGTGTTACTACGTTCCTCCCGGCTCATGGCGGCGTGAACGCGCGAACCCGGAGCTGGCCCGCATCACCGATCTCGTGATCACGCCTTTTCCGTGGTCCGCCGCCTCGCTGCGCAGCATGGGCGCCAACGCCCACTGGGTGGGCCACCCGCTGCTGGACCTGGTGAAGCCATCCAGATCGCGCCACCAACTGCTGCAAGACGCGGGCCTCCCGCCGGATGCCACCATCATCGCCCTGGTGCCCGGAAGCCGCCCCTCCGAACTGGCGGGCCTGGCCACTAGAATGGCGCAGGCCGCCCTGCTGATACAGAAGCGCCTGGATGGCTGTGCCTTCTTGGTGGCCGCCTCGCCAACTGCCAACGTGGCAATCCTTTCCAAACACCTAACGCAAGCTGGCTGGCAGTCCATTGGCGGTAATGGATGCCGGTTCGCCGCGGGCGGCAGACCCGCAGCCATACTGAAGGGACAGACCTACAACGTGATGGCCGCATCCAACCTCCTGCTTTGCTGCTCGGGCACCGCCACACTGGAGGCCGCCATCCTCGGCAAGCCGATGGTGATAGCTTACAGAATAGCCGGGGCCGCCGCCAACATCGAGTACGCGCTGGGCAAAAGGGGTCTGCCCCGCTGGGTTGGCCTCCCCAACCTACTTGCCGGCGAGGAGGTGTATCCAGAGCTGATTCAGAACGACGCAACGCCGGAGAGGCTGGCGGACGCCGCGATGGATGTCATTAGGTCTGGAAACACCGGCCGCGAAGGGGCGCTTGCGCGCATACGCGAGTGCTTGGGCGAGCCTGGCGCATCTGCTCGCGCCGCACAGCTCATCTGCAGCCCTGACCTCGGCCGCGGGAGGTTGGCATGAGAGCCACTACGCCCAACCGCCCGCCCGTGCCGCTGTGGGAGTTCGCAAGGCGCCGCCGCACCGCCACAGTAACGGGCGTGCCCCTGGTGCTGCTCATCTTCGGCCACCCGTCGTCCCTGGGCATGGGCGTTGGGATGGCGCTGGTTGCGCTGGGCCAGCTGGTGCGGTTCTGGTCTGCTGGTTACATCCACAAAGACGCGGAGGTTGCCACGGGAGGGCCGTACGCCCACGTGCGCAACCCGCTATATGTGGGCAGCTTTCTGATCTCGGCCGGGCTTGCCACCATGGCAGGCGGGTGGTGGCCATGGCTGGTCATCGGCCTGCAGTTCGGCGTGGTGTACCACCTCACAGTGCTCTCAGAGGAGCGGTATCTGGAGGGGATTCTGGGTCAGCCATACCGAGACTACGTGGCATCCGTCCCTCGCTGGGTACCTTCGTTGAGGCGCTATGGCAAACCGGGCGGCAGCTTCAACGTCCGGCAGATCGGCGCGAACAAGGAGTGGGGGTCCGCCGCGCTGATAGCCATCGTCTGCGCTCTGTTCGCCCTCAAGATGCTATGGATAAGCCACTAGGCGTTGCTGCTGCCAGATCCCGACTGCTGAGGTACCTGCGCCCGTACCTGGGCCGCTTCCTGCTGGGCCTGGTGTGCGCGGGCATGGTCGTCGCACTGGACATGGGGGTTGCGCTGCTCCTCAGGGAGGCATTGCAGATAGCTCAGGGCGAGGCGCTACACAAGCGATCCGTGGGCAGGCTTGACCTCGTTCTCATCGGCGTGATAGCAGTGTACGTCGCAAAGGGCCTCTTCTCCTTCGGCGAGAACTACCTGGTCTCGTGGTCCGGCTCACGGGCCGTTATGGACATCCGGAACGACGTATACGCCCATCTCCAAAGCCTCTCGCTGCGGTTCTTCGAGCAGCAGCGCACCGGCCAGATCATGTCCCGGCTCACAACCGACATACAAGTGCTGCAAGACGGCCTCACCCGCAATGTCATGCAGATGGTGGTGGTCCCGCTCACCGCGTTGGCTGGCGTTGCGCTCATCGTCTACATCAACTGGCGGCTTAGCCTCCTCACCGCCATCATGGTGCCGGTGGTGCTTTGGGCCATTTCCGCGGCGGGCAAGCGAATGCGCCGGGCCTCGCAGCAGATTCAGAACGGGTTGGCGGATATCCAGACCGTCCTGGAGGAAACCGTCAGCGGCGTGCGCATCGTCAAGTCGTTCGGCATGGAGCAGAGGGAGATCCGCCGGTTCCGGGACCAAGGGATGGACGCCTTCCGCGCAATGATGCGCAGCGTTCGTGTGAGCGCGGGCCTCTCCCCGTTCGTGGAGGTGATGGGCGCGCTGGGCATCAGCTTGGTGCTGTGGTACGGCAGGGCCATGTCTGTGGCAGACTTGGCCGCCTTCTTCTGGGCCGCCGACAAAGTGGCCAACGCCTCCCGACGTTTCGGCGCTATAGCGATGAGCTATCACCAAACCATGAACGCCGCCGCCCGCGCCTTCGCCTTGGCCGACCAAGAGCCCGAGATCGTGGATGCGCCAAACGCCTTGGTGCTGGACCGCGTGGACGGCAGGCTGGAGTTCGTGAACGTCTCGTTCGCTTACACTCCGGAGACGCCTGTCCTCAGAAACATCTCGTTCGCCGTGGAACCGGGCGAGTGCGTGGCGCTGGTGGGCGCATCCGGCGCCGGCAAAACCACCATCGCCAACCTTGTGCCTCGATTCTACGATCCAACCGAGGGCGCCATATATCTGGATGGCCACGACCTGCGCACGCTGAAGGTGGCCAGCCTTAGGCGACACATAGGCATTGTGCCCCAAGAGACCATGCTGTTCGCAGGCACCCTCCGCGACAACATCGCGTACGGGCGGCCGGACTCCACGTTCGAGGAGGTGCGGGCCGCGGCGGAGGCGGCAAACGCCGACGGGTTCGCCAGCGCCCTGCCAAACGGATACGACACCGTGGTGGGCGAGCGCGGAACCAAGCTGTCCGGAGGCCAGCGCCAGCGGATCGCCATAGCAAGGGCATTGCTTAAGGATCCCCGCGTGCTCATCCTCGACGAAGCAACATCTTCGCTGGATACGGAGTCGGAGCGCCTGGTGCAAGCCGCGCTGGAGCGCCTGATGGAGGGCCGCACAACCCTCATAATCGCCCACCGCCTGTCCACCGTTAGGCGCGCCAACCGGATCCTAGTGCTGAACGCCGGGCGCTTGGTGGAGGAGGGCACGCACGATGAGCTGCTGGCCCGCGGCGGAGATTACGCCCGCCTGTACCAAGCCCAATTCGCGGAAGCCGACACCGCCGCCAGCTTGGCGACAGGCGCGCCTTCGGAGCTCGCTACGGAGGCCGCCGGTTGACCAGCACCCTCGCCTTCTACACGTACAACCTTCTGCTCCTTGCTCTGTCTCCGGTGGGCGCGGCGTACCTCGGCTGGCGCACGGCAACCGGCAAGCAGCCCGGTTGGGCGGAGCGGCTGGGCTACGTGCCAGTGGACCAGACGCCCGGCTCGCCTCGCATCTGGCTCCACGCGGTGTCTGCCGGAGAGGTGGCCGCCGCTGCGCCCCTGCTAAGGGAGTTGCTCGCCAAAGCGCCGGATGCGCGTGTGTACCTCTCAACCATCACCAGCACGGGCAGACAGATGGTCGCCTCTGCCTGCGGCGGGGCCGCGGGCAGCTTCTACTTCCCGCTGGATACGCCCGGCGCGGCAAGGCGCGCATTGAGCAGGGTGCGCCCAGACGTCATAGCCCTTGTGGAGGGCGACGTGTGGCCGAACTTCGTTCATCAAGCAAGCCTGCAAGGGGTGCCGGTGGTCATCGTAAACGGCCGTGTGTCTGACAGGGGGTACCGCAGGGCGCGCTACATACGCCCGTTCCTCTCGTGGGCGCTGCGCTCGGTGCGCTGGCTGGGGGCGCAGACCGAGCTTGACGCCGAACGCCTGGTGTCGCTAGGGGCCCCAAGACATGCGGTGACCGTGGTTGGCAACACCAAGTTCGACGCCAACCTGTGCCCCCTCCCGCCCACCGAGGTCTCTGCGCTCCGCTCGCAGCTGGGGATCGAACCCGGAGCGCCCGTGCTTGTGGCCGGCAGCACCAGGCCCGGCGAGGAGGAGCAGCTACTGCGGGCGTACAAGAAGCTGCTTGCCGAGTTCCCCAATCTGCGACTGGTGATAGCTCCGCGGCACGTCGAGCGCACCACCGAGATCGAGTCGCTGCTGAAGGATGCGGGATGTCGGTCGGTGCGGCGCTCCAGCGGCGCCGTTCAGCCCGGCGGGGGCAACGCGCCCGTGGTCATCTTGGACACCATGGGCGAGCTGGCGTCGGTTTTCGCGGTGGCCACGGTGGCGTTTGTCGGGGGCAGCCTGGTGCCAATCGGCGGCCACAACATCCTGCAGCCCATCGCGCAGGGCAAGCCGGTGATGTTCGGCCCGCACGTGAACTCCATCCGAGGCGTGGCCGCCGCTGTTGTGGACGCCGGCGTGGGATTCATGGTTGCCGACGGCGACGAGTTGGCCAGCCGCGCCTCCGAGCTGCTGGCGGATCCGGTGCGGCTAGACGCGCTTGAGACGGCTTGCATCGAGCTGATGGAGCGCAACCGCGGAGCCGCCGCCCGGTACGCCGACGCCGTCTTGCGTGCAGCAACGAATGGACGCATGCCGCTCAATGCCTGACGGAAGCGCGCGAGACAGGGCGATCGCCATCGTCAGCGGGGCAGACGCGCGGGCCCGGGCGCACGTCCTCCGATGCGCGCTCTCTGCCATCGCCCCGCTCTACTCCGTGGCCGTGCACGCCTACCAGGGCCTCTTTCGGCTCGGTGCGCTCCGCCGGGTAGCCTTGCCCTGCCCCGTCGTCAGCATCGGCAACCTCACCGTCGGCGGCACGGGCAAAACTGGCCTCGCGATACACCTCGCGTCGCGGCTCGCCGACATGGGCTTGCGCCCGTGCGTGCTGGCACACGGGTACAGGGCCGCGTCCACAAAGGCCCAGGTGGTCTCAGACGGCAACCGGGTGCTGCTTTCACCCTCCGTTGCCGGCGATGAGGCCGTCTTGCTGGGGAAGTCGCTGCAAGGGGTGCCAGTGCTCGTCGGAAGGCGCAGGGCTGAGAGCGGTCGCATGGCGATCGAACGCTTTTCGCCCAGCGTGCTCATCCTGGACGACGGCTTTCAGTATTGGCGGCTGGAGCGGGACCTCGACGTGGTGCTGCTGGACGCCACCAATCCGCTCGGCTTCGGGCATCTGCTTCCCCGCGGCCTGCTCCGGGAGCCCGCCGATCACCTGTCGCGCGCGCAAGCCGTGGTGATAACCCAGTGCGACCGCGCGACGCCAGCCCAGTTGGACGCGGCGCTCAGCGTTGCCTCTAGGCACGCACCATGTGCATCCGTATGGAGGGCGCGCTATCGACCGTCGGGGCTGCGGGAGCTGAACGCTGGGCGGAGCATGGAGCTGCGTCAGCTCAGGGGCGCGCGCTTGGGAGCCATGTCATCCATAGCTGCCCCCGCCGCCTTCCAGGATGCGCTGCGGGCGCTTGGCGCCGCGGAGGTGGTTCCGTTCGCGTTCGCAGATCACCACATCTACACCTGCCGCGATTACGCCCGGGTCCTCTCTGAAGCGTCCCGCAGGAGGCTCGACGCCGTCGTGGTAACCGAAAAGGACGCCGTCAAGCTGGCCGAGCTGCCGCGCCCCACAGAAGGCCCACCAATGCTGGTCCTTTCCGTCCGCATGGAGCTGGAGGGAGATGCCGACCTGTGCGCACTCGTGGCAAGCGTCGTGGCCAGCGGCGGAGCAAGGAGGTAAGAGGCTTGGACTCGCGTTGGCTGGAGAGCGGGCTCCGGCTCCACGAAGCCCCACACGCGCCCGTGCGGGCGTTGGTAGACCTGCGTCGCGTGGTTGGCCCCGTGCCCAACTTGCGCGGCCTCCACGTGGGCGATATGGAGATCGACCTGGCGAAGAAGCTCGACACGGTGGAGGCGTCGGTGCGCACGGAGGCCCCAACCCACCCCGCCCGCTTTGTGGAGACAGATATGGCGCGGCTCAAGGAGGAGTGCGGAGCCACTTGCGCGCGGTTCGGCTTCGAGGCGTCCATCCTAGAGACGGACGACGCACCCGGCGTCTGGCGCGAGGAGGGGTTCAGCTACCTCTCCGACGCCATCACGTGGGGCGAACGGCACGGCGTCCATATCGTGCTGGACATGCACAACGCCCCCGGGCGGGCTTTCGGAGGCGACCCACGCCTGTGGCGGGATGTGCGGTACCAAGATCGCTTTGTGAACCTGTGGGCGGAGATCGTCAGGCGATTCCGCGACCGGGGCGGCATCGCCGCGTACGAGCTGCTGAACGAACCTGAGCCGCCTGACGATGATTACGCCGTCTGGAACGCCCTCGCCAGACGCGCCACCGAGGCCATCCGCGCCATAGACCCTCAGCGCCCCATCATCATCGACTCCATCGGCTACGCCAACCCGTCCAAGTTCGATGGCCTGCAGCCCACAGGCGACCTCTACACCCTGTACAGCTTCCACAACTACGAGCCAAGCGCATATCACTGCCAGAAGCGCTCCTGGATCCAGGACCAGAACACCTACTACTACCCCGGCGACGTGGGCGGGCGCTACTGGAACAGGCGGGAGCTGCTCGCCACGTTCGGGCCGGCGCTGGAGTTCGCGCGACGCCACCGAGTGCCGCTCTTCTGCGGGGAGTTTGGCTGCGTGAGCGACTGCCCTCCGATGACCGACATGGTGTACCTCATGGATGAGATATCGCTCTTCCACGAGCTCGGCATCTCCTGGACGATGTACAACTACATGCAAATCCACCGCGATCCATTCTGGAAGGAGCACTTCGACTGCAACTGCTACATCCTGTATCCCCCCGAAGACAAGCTATACAGGTTCGACAGGAAAGTGGCGCTGGTCCGCTTCTTCGCGCAGGCTGAAGGCGACGTCCTGGATCCGCTTCAGCCCGAGGATCCGAACGTGCACATTTGCGGTGTCCGCCGCCGCGACGGCTGGACCAGCATTCTCGTCTCCAACAAGAGCCGCGAGCAGGAAAAGCACCTGGCGCTGGGCGTGTCTGGCCTCTGCAGGGGGATTGGCGGGCAGAGAATGGTGATGGACGCAACCACCGATGGGTGGGGCGTACCCGCGCCTGTGGCTCACGCGGATGGGTGGCTGGACCTGCACCTCCCCAGGCTCAGCATCACTCGCCTGGAGTTCCCGGTTACCGCACCGTGGGCGCTGTGGGGCTTCCGAGGCTAGCCAAAGGCCATCCGGCACACAACACACGCCAAGGCAGGGGTGGCCGTTGGCGTTCGGCTCCCATCCCCTCACTCCGGGGCTCCACACCAACGGCCTTTGCCCGTCGGTTCGCCCGCATCAGCCTACAGCGTACCGAGGCCCAATGCGGCCCTCAGGATCCGCTGCACCTCGGCGATGCTTATCTGCCCGCTTCCGTCAAGGTCTCCTGCGGCAAGCTGAGCGGCGGAGGGCGCCGCCAGGCCCACCGATATCCTCAGCGCCACGGTGACATCGGCCACGGACACGCGCCCGTCGCCGGTGAGGTCGCCTCGCACCACGGCCTTCAGGTGCACCGTTGAGTAGGCGCTCATGTTCGCGTCGCTGGTGCTTACGGCCACAACGCGCACGGAGGGCGGGTCAGGCACGCTGCTAGGGGCCACGTACTGCACGCGTGGAGCCCCAGTCGGATCTGGATCCATGGGCACCAGCGTTCCCATCGGTTCGGTGCCCTCAAGGCGCCATGCCACGTTCGGCGGCATCCCACTGGAGGCCGTGGCGGTGAACACCTGGCTTTGGCCCGTGAACATGGCCACGTCCGCCGGGTCGACGTGCAGCACAATCGCTGGCGTAAGGGTAAGCCACGCCTCGGCGGTCTTGGTGGGATCCGCAAGGCTGCTTAGGCGCACCACCGCCGTGTTGACCCGGCTGAGGGTATCCGGAGCTTTGTAGGTGACCTTCGTCACATCCTGTGGGTCCACCGCCAGCTCTCCGGGGCCCGACTCCAGCTCCCACTTGATGGCGCCTGCCGGGCTGTTCCGCAGGTTCGCCACGAACGCCTTCGATTCGCCGGCCCTAAGCACCGCGGACGACGGCACGATGGCCACTGAGAGGGGAAGGAGGGACACGGTGACGCTGGCGTTCACGTCTGGCCGACCTTCCACGGCCGCGGTTACGGTGATTCCGGAGGCCGGGGTGGTGGCCTCATCCGGCGCGGTGTATACACCGTTCTGGTCGATCGAGCCAGCGGGCACACCGGGTGGACCAGAGACGCTCCAGACGACGCCAGTTGCCTGCCCGGTGATCTGCGCGGTGAACCGCTGCACTCCGCCAAGCGCCACATCGGCGTGAGTTGGGCTAACCGCCAGCGTGATATCTGACGGGCTGCTCTTTCGGGTGGCGGTGATCGAGAACCGAACTCCGGAGGCGGGCACGGTGGCGATCGTGTACTCCGAGACGGCGCGCATATCGTAAGAGGTCTGCCCATCCTGGTTCGCATCGCCGCCAACCTCCTCGAGCACCAGGGCGATGCTGCTTGGCACGTCGTCCACTGCCCATGAGATAGTGACAGCCGTGGCGGCAGGACTAAGCGATGAGGCGCTCAGCAGCAGCGACCACGATTTGCTGGCGTTGGGAGCGAGTGGAGCGCGCACGTCTTTGTAATAGTACGACGTCGAGCCGGTGGTTGGGTCGGTGTTCCGAATCTTCAGCGCGGCAACCCCGCCGGAGGAGGGAGGCGTTGGGGGATAGAGCAGGTCCTCTTGCGCCACGTAGGCATCGGATGCGGAGACAGCGGTAGCGACGTATATGGTGGCCACGGGGCGGACCGCGTTCGGGTCTTGGGTAGTGATGGTGATGGGCACCTGCCAGTCGGTGATGGTGCCGGCCGCGGCCGTAGTTCTGGCGACGAGCGAAGCCAACAAGAGCACCAGGCAGGCAGTAAGGCGGTTCGGCATGAGATCGATCCCTCCTAGGGAGTGCGGTAGCCAGGCGCGGCCCACCGCAGATGCAGGGGGCGGCATCGACGACGCGTCCGAAACGACGGCGAGGCGAATTCCAGTTAGTTCTACTTAGGTATGCATTCGCTCATTTAGACAATACTACGGTGCTTTGAATCATCCTTCAGCCGCCCACCTCTGCTGCGATAGGCATAGCACCATGTAGCGTTGTCCTTCGGCGCTGAACCGCACGGAGGCAGCATGGTGAGCGCCTGATGCCGCCTGCTCAACGCCGCGTGCGCTCCAAGTAGGCTTGCGTCCATGGGCATGCGCAGATGCATCTGCCGCAGATCGCCTCCCGAACCCCGATCGCCTGGGCACGCGCCAACGCGGTGCGGTAGCAGGCGCGCGCATCGAAGAAGGCGTCTCGAGGCATGCCGGGCTTCCACTCGCCGCCCATCGGCGCACCTCCCGGGCACGCATCCACGCACGCCACGCAGTCGCCGCACCGCGATTCCAAGATGGGCTTGGCAGCTGGCAGGGGAGCATCGGTGAGCACGCTACCCAGCCGCACCGCGGAGCCGTATTCGGGCGTGATGAGCAGGGCGCACCGGCCAACCCAACCGAGACCGGCCCTGGTAGCCACGGTCTTGTGAGGGAGGACCACCGAAAGGCGGCTATCATCTAGGTCGGCGACGGTTGCGGACTGGGGGAAGGCAGCATACCCCTGCGCAGCCAAGTGCTCAGCGGCCGCATGGGCCATGGAGTTGAGGAGGTCGTTGACGCGCACGTACTCGGCGTAATAGTCGCGGGTGGGATCGTCGATCAGGGTGAGGACTACGCCTGGGGAGAGGGCTACCGCGAACGCCACGCCGCGCGGCAATCCGCGACGCGCTGCCGCGGGCACAGGGGACAGGTTGGCGTACCCAACCAGGCTCGCCCCGCGCGATTTGAGCAGCTCGGCAAGGTCCATCGGCACACCACCCGGCGATGGGGAACAGGCGCAGCGTCCAGACCAGCGATGCGATCCGCGCGGCCCACAGGATTCGGCGACAGAGCGGCTACGGATACAGACTGGGCATATCCAGGCCGGAGGCTTCGGGCATACCAAGCATCGCGTTCAGGCATTGCACCGCCTGGCCGGCCTGGCCCTTGGTTAGGTTATCGATGGCGCTCATAACGATGGCGCGATTGGTGCGCGGCTCCGCAACCACGGCCACATGGCAGTTGTTGCTGCCAAGCACGTGCTTAGTGTCGGGGGTCGCCACACCCGTAAGGACGTGCACAAAGCGCTCGGCGGCGTACTCCTCTTGGTAGATCGCCTCGAGCGCCGCCTGCTCCAACGGCTCGGCTAGGCCAACAAACGCGGTGGTGACTATGCCCCTGGTCATGGGGATGAGGTGAGGCACGAAGCTGATGGTGTGCTTCTGGCCTGATAACATGCTGAGGCCCTGCTCGATCTCCGGTCGGTGGCGGTGGCCGGCAACGCCGTACGGCCTGGCGCTCTCGTTGGCTTCGGGGTAGTGGTAATCCAGCGTTATCTTCGAGCGGCCGGCGCCGGATACGCCCGAAGCCGCGCTTATCGCGATGTCGCGCGCCAGGCCCCGGCGAGCGAGGGGCGCAAGGGCAAGCAAGGCGCCCGTGGGATAGCACCCGGGGTTGCCAACCAGCCGCGCGGAGGAGATCTGGTCTCGCCACAGCTCGGGGATGCCATAGGCGGCCTCATCCATGAGGTCGGTGGCGGCGTGTGGGCGCTTGTACCACTGCGAGTAGACGCTGGGGTCTTTGAAGCGGAAGTCGGCGGAAAAGTCCACCACTTTGAGGCCAGCATCCAGCAGTGGGCGAACCACCTGCATAGACCAACCTGCGTCGGTGCGGGCGAGAAACACGGCGTCGCACCGCGCGGCGGCCACCTCTGGGTCAAACGCCTCACACACCAGGTCCGTAAAGCCGGTGAAGCCGGGCAGAACGGCATCGAGGCGCTGGCCCACGTAGGTCTCGGATGAGATATAGGTTAGCTCAACCCCGGGGTGGCGCGCCAACAGGCGAACCGACTCGGCACCGCCGTAGCCGGTGGCCCCAACAACGCCGACCCTATACCGCTTCACCGCTACCTCCTAGCGCACACCAACGCCCTTGCGTATCTGGGCGTTGCCAGGCTATCCACGGCCACCCCATGCCTGTTGGATGAGGAGTGGACGAAGTATCCATTACCTACGTAGATGCCGGTGTGATCCACGTACCGGCGCTTCATCGAGAAATAGAGCCGGTCGCCTGCCCGCAGCTGGTCGAAGGGGACAAGGGTGCCCACCCTGGCCTGCTCCCTGGCGAGGCGTGGCAACCCCTTGCCGTTCAGGGCGAAGACGGCCCTTACAAACGCCGAGCAATCCATGCCCTCGGTGCTGGTGCCGCCCCACTTATACGGCACGCCCATAAAGCGGAAGGCCGTGGCGATGACGCGCCTTCCCTCCTGCGTGCCCAGCAGCCCATGGAACGCTGGGCTTCGGGTAACTATGTCGTAATCCAGCAGCTCTACGCGGGCGGTGGAGATCCAGCCGATGCGGCCATCGGACATGAGCACGCTGTACCAGCCACGGCGCATTTGGGACAAGAGCACCAGGTACGTCCCCTTGCGGCACATGTAGTAAAGCGGCCGCTGCCCCGGCTGGGCGAATATGGGGCTTTGGTCCCTGGAGACCTGTCCCAGCCGACCGATGACCCTGTCTTCGGAGTACTCCTCGGCTGCTGGAAGCCTGCCTATGCCGGATCTGGCGGGCGAGGCGGTTGCCCGCCCAACGGCTGGGGGGCCAGTGATCGTGCCGAGCAGAAGGGCCAAGGTGAGGCTCAGCGGGGCAAGCGCGCAGGCTACGGGCTTGCCCCCTGGCTTGCGAGACATAATGCACCTGCGCAGGAAGGATGCCAGCTCTGGCGCCGGTTAGCGCTTGGAGAACTGGAACCCGCGGCGAGCCCGCTTGCGCCCGTACTTCTTCCGCTCTTTGACCCTTGGGTCCCTTGTTAGGAAGCTCATGCGCTTGAGAGCCGGTCTCATCTCGGGATCCATGGCGACGAGGGCCCTTGCGATGCCGTGGCGGATTGCGCCGGCCTGGCCGGAGATTCCGCCGCCCAAGGCCTGGGCGATCACGTCGTATCGATCCGCAACGCCCACCACTTCCAGGGGTTGGCGCACCAGCATCTCGAGGGTCTTGCGGCCCACGTACGCGTCAAGCGTCTTGCCGTTGACCGTTATGTTGCCACTGCCGGGGGTAATCCACACCTTGGCTATGGCGTTCTTGCGGTGTCCCGTGGCGTAATACCTGGTACCGTCCACTAAGCGTTACTCCTCCTGTCCGGAACGCGCCCGCGGCGGGGCACGGAGCGGATTGCGCTACAGGCTAAGGGGCTCCGGCTGTTGCGCCTGATGCGGGTGGTCCGGCCCGCTGTAGACCTTAAGCTTGCCAAGCATATGGCGTCCCAGCGTGTTGTGCGGCAGCATGCCCTTCACCAAGCGGCGCACGTACTCATCCGGCCGCTTGGCCAGCATCTCGCCGCGCGTAATCGATTTGAGGCCGCCGGGATACTGTGAATGGTGATAGATGCGCTCTTGGGCTTTGCTTCCGCCCGTAAGCCGAACCTTCTCTGCGTTAACGATGATCACGTAGTCGCCCGTATCGACGTGGGGCGTGAAGATAGGCTTGTGCTTGCCCCGCAGTATGGCGGCCACGGAAGCGGCCAGCCTGCCGGCGGGCTTGCCGGCGGCGTCCACCACGTACCACCTCTGGATGATCTCATGCGGGCGTGCGGAATAGGTTTTCATCTACAAGATCTCTCCACTAGCGCTGCGCCCTTTGGGATTGGTGCGGGCGCCAAGCTCAATATGTCACCCTGGCCAGGCAGAGGCCCTGCGGTGGAACCGGGCACAGCCACGCGGGGCGTTGACCCGTCTCCAGAATCCGCACCAGCTCCTCCGGCGATAGCTTGCCCTGTGCCGTGGCCAGCAGGCCAGAGACCAGAAAGCGAACCATCCCGCGCAGGAAGCCGTCTGCCTGGATGGTGACGGTGGCTGCCTGCGGCGAGCCGTCGACGCTCAGACGGATGAGGGTGCGCACGGTGCTGCGGTGGTCTCCCGCAAGTGCGAACCCCGCGAAATCGTGCGTGCCCACCAGCGGCTTGGCGGCAGATGCCATTTCGGCCACCGGTATCGGCTTGTGCACCACCATCGCGTAGCGGCCGAGCAATGCGGAACGGGTTGGCCGGTTCACCACGGTATATCGGTATATCCTCGAGGTTGCACTGTACCTGGCATGGAACTCGGGCGAAGCCTCCTCCGCCCCTCTGATGGCAACGTCTCGGGGCAGGTTGGCATTGGCCGCCTCGGGAACGTTCTCGATGGGTATACGGCCCTCCGTGTGGAAGCTAACCACCTGACCAATGGCGTGAACGCCCGCGTCGGTTCTGCCGCCAGCAACCACTCTCACCTCTTCGCCCATGATGCGGGACAGCGCGCGTTCCAGCTCTCCCTGAACCGTGCGCCGGCCCGGCTGTCTTTGGTAGCCGGCGAAGTCGGTTCCGTCGTACTCAACCAGCAAGCGAATGTTACGAGCCGTCAGTCTGCCTCAACGAACTCGAGCTTCACCATAGGGGCGGCGTCGCCGCGGCGGAAGCCGAGTTTCACCATGCGCGTGTAACCGCCGGGGCGGCTGGCGAACCGCGGTCCGATCTCGTCGAACAGCCGCTTGACCAACGTCTCGTCGTTGAGCAGCCGCCTAGCCATCCTGCGAGAGTGCACGTCTTTCGCTTTGGTTAGCGTTACCAGCTTTTCGGCCAGCACGCGCACTTCTTTGGCCCTGGTCTCGGTTGTCAGGATGCTGCTCTTATCCACAAGGGAGCGTACCAGGCCCCGTAGCAACGCCTGGCGCTGATCGCTGGGAAGGCCCAGCTTCCTCTGAGACACACGATGACGCATAACGAGTATTAGCCCTCTCCCTCGCTCAGAGCGGAGGCCTGCTCTTCCTCCGGCTCTTCCTCTTCTTCCTCCTCGGCCTCGGTGTCTAGGGCGGTGGGGACGGATTTACTGCGCTCCAGTTCAAGGCCCACCTCCTCCAACTTGGCGCGGATCTCCATCAGCGATTTGCGGCCGAAGTTCCGGATGCCCAGTAGGTCGTCCTCCGTCTTTGCCATGAGGTCTTTCAGCGTAAGGATGCCGGCCTTCTTCAGGCAGTTCTGAGTGCGGTTGGTGAAGCCGAACTCATCGATCCTCTTGCTTCCCGGTGTCTCTTGGCCATTCTTGCCGATGAAGTACGCCTCCGTCTCGTCCTCCGGCATTGCGCCGAGCGGAAGGAAGAGCTTGAGGTAATCGTCGATTAGAATCCTGGCCGCCTCGCTCAGGGCGATGCGCGGCTCAACGGTGGCGTTGGTCCATATCTCCATCACCAGGCGCTCAAGGTCTATGCGTCCGCCGCGGCGAGTGGGTTCGGCGGTGAAGTTCACCTTGCGCACTGGAGTGAAGGCGGCGCCAACGGGAATTGTGCCGATCACGTGCTTATATCGTTCCTGTGTTTCCGGCAGCACAAAGCCCTTGCCCACCTCCACGGTAAGCTCCATCTCGAGCGTGGCGCTGTCGTCGTCCAAGGTGGCGAGGTGGGCCTCGGGGTTGACAACCTCCACGCCCTCCGGGGTTTTCACGTCGGCTCCGGTCACCTCGCCGGGGCCGGTGCAGCTCACCGTAAGGGTGATGGGCAGCGAGATGCCGCCGTCTCGGCGGACCTTAATTGCCAGCTCTTTAAGGTTGAGGATGAGCTCGGTGGCGTCCTCTTTCACCCCTGGTATGGTGGAGAACTCGTGGAGCACGCCCCTTATCTGCACGCTGGTGATGGCGGCTCCCTCCACCGATGAGAGGAGCACTCGTCGGAGAGCGTTGCCCACCGTGGTGGCGAAACCGCGCTCCATGGGCTCCACCGCGAACTTCCCGTAGCGATCGGTATGAACCAGGGTCGTTATTTCTGGTACGTTCCGTTCCACGTCCATACGCGCCCTCCCCTGGCCGTTACCGTGAGTAGAACTCGACGACTAACTGCTCCTGAACCTCGGTATCTATCTGGTCTCTGGTTGGCACGGCCAGCACCCTGGCGGTGAGGGCATCTGGGTTGAAATCCAACCATTCGGGGACGCGGCGTCCACCAGCGCTGTGCCCCAGCAGGTTCACCTGAGGCAGGTTTCGGCTGGCCTCCAGAAGCTGAACCGTATCTCCGGGCCTAAGACGCATGGACGGGATTGTAACCCTGTGGCCGTTGACGGCGAGGTGCCCGTGGCTCACAAGCTGCCTGGCCTCGCGGCGGCTCCGGCCCAGGCCGATGCGGTACACCACGTTATCCAGGCGAAGCTCGAGAAGCTGAAGGAGGTTCTCGCCGGTCATGCCCGGTCGTCGCTCGGCCTCGTGGAAGGTGTTGCGGAACTGGGTCTCCAACACCCCGTAGATGCGGCGAAGCTTCTGCTTCTCCCTAAGCTGGAGGCCGTAGTCTCCGATCTTGCGGTTGGCCTGTCCATGCTGGCCGGGTGGGTATTTCCGCTTCTCCACAGAGCACTTGGGCGAGTAGCAGCGGTCTCCCTTCAGGAACAGCTTCTCACCTTGTCTGCGGCAGATCCGGCAGACGGCGTCGTTGTAAACAGCCATGCTTGTGTAGGTTCCTCCCGTTAGACCCTGCGGCGCTTGGGCGGCCGGCACCCGTTGTGGGGGATGGGCGTGACGTCTTTGATCATGCTAACTTCCAGGCCCACCTGCTGCAGGGAGCGGATGGCGGTTTCGCGACCAGGGCCGGGGCCTTTGACCAGCACATCGACGCGCCGCATGCCGTGCTCCATGGCCTTTCTTGCGGCGGACTCGGCGGCCATCTGCGCTGCGAACGGCGTCCCCTTACGAGTACCCTTGAAGCCTACCGCGCCGGAGCTGCTCCACGATATGACGGCGCCCTTGGTGTCGGTTATTGATACTATGGTGTTGTTGAATGTTGACTGAATATGTGCCACGCCGTGCAAGACGTTCTTCTTCTCCATCTCTTTGGGCCTTGCACGGCCTGCCTGCTGCTTTCTAGCCAAGGCTGCTCTCCTTGCCCGGGACGCAACGCCGGGCGTCTATTCGCTACTTGCCCTTCTTGCGACGCACACCAACCGTGCGCTTGGGACCCTTGCGGGTGCGGGCATTCGTTGACGTCCGCTGGCCTCTCACCGGCAGGCCTCTGCGGTGCCTAATACCGCGGTAGCAGCCTATCTCCATCAGCCGGCGAATGTTCATGCTGATCTGCCGCTTGAGATCGCCCTCCACGCGGTAGTCTCTGTCTATTATCTCACGCAGCCGGCTTATCTCTGCCTCGGTGAGGTCCTTCACTCGGGTCTCGGGGGCAACGCCGGCCTTGCGCAGAATCTCCAGGCTGCGGGTGTTGCCAATGCCGAAGATATACGTGAGGGCCGTACCCACCTGCTTGTCGCGCGGCAGGTCCACGCCTGCAATTCTAGCCAAGTTGCTCCTCCTTAGTTAGCCTTGGCGCTGTTTGTGCTTCGGGTTGGTGCAGATGACCCGCACCACTCCTTCGCGACGGATCACCTTGCACTTCTCGCACATCCGCCTAACGGACGGCCGCACTTTCATTTACTTGTACCTCCACATAATGCGGCCGCGGGTTAGGTCATAGGGTGAAAGCTCAACTTTCACTCGGTCACCGGGCAGGATGCGAACGTAGTTCATGCGGATCTTGCCGCACACGTGCGCAAGCACCTCATGGCCGCTTTCGAGCTTCACCCGAAACATTGCGTTGGGCAGCGTTTCGGTTACCACGCCCTCAACTGGGATGCCCTCTTCCTTTGGGGAGGTTTGCTGGGCATCCGTGCGGCGGGGCTGGTACCGGCGCCTTACGGTTCGGGTTCGTGTCGCCATGCAATCTCCTTTGCGTCCTGGCCGGTCCCCTCCACGGCCGGTACTGTCAGAATTCGCGGCCCATCCTTCGTAACCGCGATGGTATGCTCGAAATGCGCCGACAGCTTGCCGTCGGCGGTTACAACCGTCCACTGGTCGGGCATGAAGCGCACCTCCCATACGCCCTGGTTCACCATGGGCTCTATGGCAAGCGTCATGCCGTCCCGCAGTTTCAACCCACGTCCTGGCTGGCCGTAGTTTGGGACCTCGGGCTTCTCGTGCAGGCTTCGGCCAACGCCATGGCCCACAAGCTGGCGCACCACGCTGTAGCCGTGCCGCTCGACGTGCCGCTGGATGGCGTTGGATATGTCGCCAACTCGGTTGCCCACCCTGGCCTGGGCGATCCCGAGGTAAAGCGCCTCTTCCGTCACCTTCAGAAGCCGCCCGGCCTCATCGCTGATCTTGCCCACTGGCACGGTGAGCGCTGCGTCGGCGTGTAGGCCGTTGAAATACGCGCCGAAGTCCAGGCCCACGATATCTCCCTCCCGAAGCTTTCTGGGCCCCGGGATGGAGTGAACCACTTCCTCGTTCACGGCCACGCACAGCGACGCCGGGTATCCATGGTACCCCTTGAACGATGGCTCGGCGCCTTGCTCGCGCACATACGCGGCGGCCAGCGCGTCAAGCTCTTTGGTGCTCACGCCTGGCTGGCACGCCAGGGCCACACGCCTGAGCACGTTCGCCACGATGGCTCCGGCCTGTCGCATAACCTCCAGCTCTGCGGAGGTCTTTATCGTCAGCCCGTCTCCCATAGCGGCGGGCAGGCCTTTCGGCGGGTCGTCTCCGAACTCGCCGTTGGCCAGCCCTTGGTTATCCTCTCGTAGGCGGGCCAGGCTATTCGGCCTGGTCTATGCCCAAAACGAGGCAGATCGCCTCAAAGGTTCGTTCTACGCCCTGGCGGGCGTTAACCGTTTTCAGAAGCTTTCTATCTCTGTAGAAATCGATAAGCGGCTGCGTTTGCGCCCTATACACCTGGAGCCTGCGGGTGATGGCTTCCGGCGTATCGTCCTCCCTCTGGATGAGGTTGGAGCCGCAGTGGTCGCACTTGCCCGCCACCACAGGAGGCATCGAGGTTACGTGGAAGTTAGCGCCGCAGCCCTCGCACACGCGGCGGCCGGAGAGCCTCCGCACTATCTCCGCCTCGTCCACCTCCAGGTCAAGCACGGCGGTAAGCGGCCTTCCCTGCTTGGCCAGCAGGGCCTCAAGCGCCTCTGCCTGCGCAACGGTGCGGGGAAAGCCGTCTAGCAGAAAGCCCTCCTGCGCGTCGGGGCGGGCCAGCCGCTCTTCCACCACCGCGATGATGAGGTCATCTGGAACCAGCTCGCCGCGGTCCATCACCTCCTTCACGCGGAGGCCTAACTCGGTCTGCTGCTCGACGGCAGCCCTCAGCATTTCGCCGGTTGATATGTGTGGTAGATCGAGCTTCTCGGCAAGCAGCCTAGCCTGCGTGCCCTTTCCTGCCCCTGGAGGCCCCAGCAACACAAGTCGCAACTACAGTCCCCTCTCCATCGTCTATTCTGCACGTTTGGATGGCCCCGGAGCATGCTTCGGGGCCCGAGTTTCTCAGGCGAGCGATTGGTCTGGCTGGCGAATCCAGCTTTACTTGATGAAGCCCTCGTAGTGGCGCATCATGAGGTGCGCCTCGATGGTCTGCATGGTCTCGAGTGCCACGCCCACCACGATCAGCAGGGACGTGCCGCCGTACAGGGTGAACACGCCCGACTGCAGGCCTGTGATCTCCGGGCCGTAGTACTGCATAAGCGCGATGGCCGCTAGGAAGACGGCGCCCGCCAGGGTTATCCTGGTCATCACCCGGTCAAGGTACTCCTGCGTTGGCCTGCCAGGCCGGATGCCGGGGATGAAACTGCCCCACTTCTTCAGGTTCTCGGTCATCTCCGGGATGTTCATCGTAACGGCGGTGTAGAAGTACGTGAACAGGAGGATGAGAGCGCTGTAGATGATGGCGGCCACGTACCCCTCCCAGCCGACCGTGGATGGGTCCAGAATCCTCGCGATGCCGCCGAACACGGTCTCCGCGAAGGTGCCCTTGGGGAGCACCATGGCGATGGTTCGCGGGATCATGATGAGCGACATGGCGAAGATGATGGGAATAACGCCCGCGGAGTTCACTCGCAGCGGCAGGAAGGAGCTTTGCCCCCCGTACATCTTGTTGCCAACCACGCGCTTGGCGTGCTGTATGGGCACCTTGCGCTGCGCCTGCGTGATGGCCACGACGGCGACTACGGTGAGCACCCATACCACCACAAGCAGGCCTATGTTGATGACGCCAACCGCCCCGGCCCTGAACATCGCCCACAGCTGGGCGAACTGGAACGGCAGCCATGCCAGTATGCTGCAGAAGATGATAAGCGAGACCCCGTTTCCGATGCCTTTGTCCGTTATCTGCTCGCCCAGCCACATGAGGAACGCTGTTCCGGCCGTAAGCGTGAGCACGATCACCATGAACTGCAGCGGAGTGGCCTGAAGCACTCCGGTGCGGATGAGCCAGGTGTTCATGCCGATGGCCTGCACAAGGGCGAGCACCACGGTAAGGTAGCGGCTGTACTGCGCGATCCTCTTTCTGCCCGACTCGCCTTCCTTGGCCATCTGCTCGAGCTGAGGGATGGCCACGGTTAGCAGCTGCATGATGATCTGCGCGTTGATGTACGGCGTTATGCCCATTGCGAATATGGTGTATTTGCGCAGGGCACCGCCGGAGAACATGTCCAGCAGCCCGAACGCGCCTCCGGACCCGAACAGCCTGGCGAGGGCTGCCTTGTCTACCCCCGGCACGGGGATGTGCAGGCCCAGCACGAAGACGCCGAACATCCCGAACACGTACAGGATCCGCCGCCTCAGATCAGGCGCACGAAATGCCGCAACCAATGAAGCTAGCATCTGATAGACCTCGTATATGAAACTCGCGGATCCGAAACCAACCGCGCGCCCATGCAGCCGCCGTTGGATTGCGAGCCACGAGCGGTTCTAGATCACCTGAGCCGTACCGCCTGCCTTTTCGAGCTTTGCCACAGCGCTCTTGCTGAACTTATGGGCTTTCACAACCACTGGCACGTTGATCTCGCCGTCTCCGAGCACCTTCACTTTGGAGCTGATGCTCTTAACCAGCCCGCGCTCCACCAAGAGCTCTGGCGTTACCTCTTGCACGCCTGCCAGGGCCGCCAGCTGGCGCACGTTGACGATGGCATACTCCTCGCGGAACGGGTTCTTGAACCCCCTCTTGAGGGGCACGCGCAGATGCAGCGGCGTTTGGCCGCCTTCGAATCCTGGCCGCACGGTTCCGCGGGCCTTCTGGCCCTTTGTGCCTCGCCCGCAGGTGCGGCCGTGCCCCGATCCGATGCCCCTCCCCAGGCGCTTGCGCTCGCGGTTGGCGCCGGGGGCGGGCGATAGATCGTTCAGTCTCATTCGGCCTCCTTCTCCGTCTCGGCCTCCTCGGGCTGGGCCATGGAGGTGGCTTGTTCCTGCTGCTCCGCGCGCCCTATGACGATGACGGACGGACGGCGCTGTTTCGGCGCGGGCGCCTCGGCCACTGGCTCGGCGGTGACCAGGTGATGCACCTTTCTAACCATGCCGCGAATGGCCGGGTTGTCTGGCAGCACGCGAGAGGAGCCAACCTTGCCCAGGCCCAACGCCCTGACGGTGCGCTTTTGATCCCACTTACAGCTAATGGGGCTTCGGGTAAGGGTTACCTTAAGCTTCTCCGGCATCGCTACCCTCCATTGCGGCGGCAACGGCTGCCCAGCGACGGCCCAGCTGGTGAATGGGTATCCCGCGCATTTCCGCCACCTTGTCGGCCCGCATGAGCGACTTGAGCGCCTTCATGGTGGCCCATGCGTTGTTGATGGCGTTGGTCGAGCCGAGGGATTTGGCCAGCACGTCTCGGACGCCCGCAGCCTCCAGGATGGCGCGGACCGATCCTCCTGCCACCACCCCGGTGCCAGGGGATGCGGGCCTGAGCAGCACCGTGGACGCGCCCTCCGAACATACTACTGCATGAGGTATGGTGCTGTCAACCAAAGGTACCTCTATCAGGGCCTTCCTGGCGGCTTCTGCACCCTTTCGAATGGCCTCTGGAATTGCGCGGGCCTTGCCGAGGGCAACGCCAACGTGGCCTTGGCCATCTCCCACAACCACGAGGGCGTTCCAACTGGCGGTGCGGCCGCCCTTATGGGTTTTCAGCACCTTGTTGGTTTTCACTATGCGCTCTTCCAGGTTGGGAAGAGAGTTTGGGTCTATCCTCGCCATGTGTGTTAGAACTCCAGTCCGGCTTCGCGGGCCGCGTCGGCAAGGGCCTTGACGCGCCCGTGGTACTGGTAGCCGCCTCTATCGAACACCACTTTGGTTACGCCCTTCTCCAGGGCTTTGCGAGCGACGACGGCCCCCACCTTCTTGGCCGCTTCCACTGCGCCACCGCCGGCGCCGTTGAGCAGTTCGCGCACGTCCGGCTCCAGTGTTGAGGCAGACACCAGGGTCACGCCCCTTGTGTCGTCTATCACCTGGGCGTAGATGTTGTTGAGGCTTCTGAAGACGCACAGCCTGGGGCGCTGCGGCGTGCCGGATATCTTCTTGCGCACCCTGCGGTGGCGTATTCTCCTCTGCTCGTCCTTCCTAACTGCCACCGTTACCTGCCTTTCCCGCCGGCCTTGGCGCTCTTGCCGGCCTTGCGGCGGATGTACTCGCCGCGATACCGAATGCCTTTGCCCTTGTACGGCTCTGGCTTCTTAAGCGCCCTTATCTCCGCGGCTTGCTGGCCCACCACCTCTTTGTCGATGCCACGAACAGTGATGATGGGTGCGCGCGTGTTGACGTCTTGGCCCACCTCGAACTCTATGCCTGGGCGGGGCTTCACCTCCACAGGATGCGAGAAGCCAAGCTGCAGGGTTATGCCGTCGCCGGTCTTCTGGGCCCTATACCCAACCCCGGAGATCTCCAGCACCTTCTCGTAGCCGTTGGTCACCCCTGTTACCATGTTGGCGATCAGGGTGCGCGTGAGGCCGTGCAGCGCGCGGTGCTTCGGCTCGTCGCTGTGGCGCTCCACTACCACGTGGCCATCGTCCACCCGCACGCTTATCTCCGGCCGAATCTCGCGGCTGAGGGTGCCCTTGGGGCCCTTCACCGTTACGCGGCCGTCCTCCACCGCCACGCTGACCTTGTCCGCGGGATATGGTATGGGCGCTCGACCAATTCTAGACATACTGATCACTCTCCATCGAGCTTACCACACGTAGCAGATCACCTCTCCGCCCACGCGCTGCTGCCTGGCCTGCCGGTCCGTCATCACCCCGCGGGAGGTGGTGAGGATGGCGATCCCGAGGCCGCCCAGCACCCTCGGCAGCTTGTCGGCGGAGGCGTAGACCCTAAGCCCGGGCTTGCTTACGCGCTTCAGCTGGGTGATAACCCGCTCTCGCTTGGGCCCGTACTTCAGGTGTATCCTAATCCTGCCCTGCACCCCGTCTCTTATCACTTCGTAGCGGCGCAGGTACCCCTCGCTGTGGAGGGTCTTCACTATCTCAAGCTTTAGCTTCGAGAGGCTGACTTCCACGCTGTCATGGTTTGCCGCGTTGGCATTCCTGATCCGGGTAAGAAGATCAGCCACGGGGTCTGTAACTACTCCCATACCTCACCTCCTACCAGCTAGACTTGGTAACTCCAGGCAGCAAACCCTGGTGGGCCAGCTCACGGAAGCAGATGCGGCAGAGCCCAAACTTCCGCATATATCCGCGCGGGCGTCCGCATCGGCGACAGCGGAAGTAGCGCCTCACCTTGAACTTAGGCGGGCGCTTCGCTTTCTCTATGAGCGCCTGCTTTGCCATTTACTCTTCCTTCTCCTTCTTGGCCTGCTCTATGATCTGCTGCGCAATATGAGCTGGCACTTCCTCGTAATGTGAAACTCGCGTTTTGAACGTGCCTCGCCCCCTGGATATGGAGCGCAAATCGATTGCGTACCTGAGCATCTCTGCCTGTGGCACCAGCGCGCGGATGACCTGCCGGCCGTGACCCGCCGACTCCATTCCTTGCACCCTGCCGCGCTTGGTGTTCAGATCGCCGATCACGTCGCCCATGAACTCCTCAGGCACGGTTATCTCCACCTGAAGGATGGGCTCCAACAGCACGGGGTTGGCCTTCGCCATGCACGCCTGATATGCCAGGTGCGCTGCCTGCTTGAACGCCTGCTCGGACGAGTCCACCGCGTGATATGAGCCGTCGTCCACCGTGGCGCGCACGTCCACCGTGGGGTACCCGGCCAGGTACCCGCGCTCCATGGCCTCCAGCAGGCCCTTCTCAACCGCGGGGATGTACTGTCGCGGTATGGCGCCGCCGACAACCGCATCCACGAACTCGAAGCCGGCGCCGCGTGGCAGCGGCTCCATCTTGATCCAGCAATCGCCGTACTGGCCTCGGCCGCCGGTTTGCTTCTTGTGGCGGCCCTGAGCCCTAGCCGTTGTCTGGATGGTCTCGCGGTATGGGATCCGCGGCATGGAGGTGTTCAGGTCAACGCCGAACTTGCGCTTGAGCGCCTCCACCACCACGTCCACGTGAGTGTCGCCCATGCCGGAGATGATAGTCTGCCCCGTCTCGGTGTCTCTATGGAAGCGGAAGGTTGGATCCTCCTCCGCCAACCGTGCGAGGGCGGGGCCCATCTTGTCTTCATCGGCCTTGGTTTTGGCCGTTACCGCCACGGAGTAGACCGGCTCTGGGAACTCTATCTCCGGATATGCGATTGGGCTTGCCTTGTCGCACAGCGTGTCTCCGGTGCGGGTCTCCACGAGCTTGGCCACGGCGCCGATGTCGCCCGCGCGGATATCCGCCACCGCCTCTTGTCGCTCGCCGTGCATCACGTACAGCTGGCCAATCCTCTCCTCGCGGTCTCGGGTTGCGTTGTACGCGTGCGAGTCGGACTTAAGGACGCCGGAGTACACGCGGAAGTAGGTGAGCTTGCCCACGTACCGGTCGGCGGAGGTTTTCCACACCAACGCGGAGGTTGGGGCGTCCTCTCTGGGTTCGCGGACCTCCTTCTGGTCGGTGCCGGGCCTCACTCCAACGGCCGGCGGGAGGTCCGCGGGGCTCGGCGCTACAGCCACTATGGCGTCTAGCACGGCCTGAACGCCAACGCCCTTGGTGCCTGCGCAGCTAAGCACTGGGAAGACGGTGGCCTGCCTAACGCCGCTTCTCAAGCCGCGAGCGATCTCCTCATCGGTGAGTGGCTCGCCTTCCAGGTACTTGGTGATGAGCTCATCGTCGGTTTCGGCAACTGCCTCGATGAGCTGCTCTCGGTACGAGGCACAGGCGTCTGCCATGTCGGTGGGGATGTCTGCCTCGGAGTACTGCTGGCCGTTCCATAGCAGGGCCCGCATGCGCACCAGGTCAACCACGCCGCGGAACGTGTCGGCGGCGCCGATGGGTACCAGCAGCGGCGCGACCCTAGATCCGAAGGCGGATCGCAGCTGCTGGACGGTGCTGGCGAACTCCGCGTTCTCGCGATCCATCTTGTTGACGAGAAGGATGCGGGGCAGCTCGTACTCGGCGGCGATATCCCAAGCGTTTTCGGAGCCAACCTCGATGCCAGACGCGGCGGCAACGAGGACTAGGGCGGCGTCGGCAACGCGCAGGGCGCCGCGCACTTCGCCGATGAAGTCCGCGTATCCGGGCGCGTCTATGAGGTTAACCTTGCAAGATTTCCACTCTACGGGAGCAACGGCGGCGCTAATGCTTATGCCTCTGCGCTGCTCGGCCGGGTCGTAGTCCGTGGTGGTTGTGCCGTCCTCGACTTTGCCCATGCGCTCTTTGGCGCCGGCGGCGAAGAGCATGGCCTCAACGAGGGAGGTCTTGCCGGTGCCTTGATGGCCCACCACTGCCAGGTTTCGTATGTCCTTAGCTGCGTATCGGCTCATGATTGGGGCTCCTCGTTACGCCCGCTCTCGGAACGGCATGCCCAAGTGCCTGAGCAGGCTACGAGCCTCCTCGTCGGTCTTGGCGGTTGTGGTTATGATGATGTCCATGCCCCGCACGCGATCCACTTGGTCGTAGCTGATCTCGGGGAACACGAGCTGCTCCTTAACGCCCATGGCGAAGTTGCCCCTGCCGTCGAACGAGTTGGGGTTAATGCCGCCGAAGTCTCGGATGCGCGGCAGGGTAACGTTTACCAACCGATCGAAGAACTCGTACATGCGGTCTCCGCGGAGGGTAACCATGGCGCCGATGCGCATACCGGTGCGGATGCGGAAGGCGGCGATGGATTTGCGGGCGCGAGTAACCACGGGGCGCTGCCCGCAGATCTGGGCCATTTCGCGCACGGCGGCGTCCAGCTGCTTGGGGTCTTGGAGGGCTGCGCCGACGCCAGTGTTAAGGACGATCTTCTCCAGCCGGGGCACCTGCATTATGTTCTTGTACTTGAACTCCTGCATGAGGGCCGGCACAACCTCGCTTTTATACTTTTCCTTCAAGCGTGCCAAGGTAGATCCCCTCTTCAGATGGCGTCGATGAGCTCGCCGCAGGAGCGGCAAGCGCGCACTTTCCGCCCGCCCTCGGAGATCACGCGGCGAGCGCGGGTGGGTTGCTCGCAGCGTGGGCATACCAGCATAACGTTGGACACATGGATCGGGGCGGGCTTCTCGATGGTACCCGTCTGCAGCTGCTGGCCTCTCGGACCGCCGGGCCTGGGCTTGCGATGGCGCGTTACCATGTTCACGCCCTCAACAACCACGCGCTCCTTTTCGGGAAAGGCCTGCAGAATGCTACCCCGTTTCCCCTTATCCCGTCCCGCCAGCACGAGAACGGTATCCCCCTTCCTAACGTGCAGGGGCTTGCGCTTCTCGGGCTTGCGCTGAGTGTTGGGCATTCAGTGATCTCCTAATCGAGAAAGCGCCACGGTCCCTGGCACTTCGGCGTTGGAGGCGAGAGCAGCCCCTCCGCCGCCGGACACCGGGGACCAAGTCGCCATTACAGCACTTCCGGAGCCAGCGAGATGATCCTCATGAACTGGCGGTCCCGAAGCTCTCTGGCCACGGGGCCGAAGATGCGCGTCCCTCTTGGCTCATTAGCCTGAGTGATGACAACCGCTGCGTTGTCGTCGAACTGCACGTATGACCCGTCGGGCCGGCGCACCGGCTGCTTGGTGCGGACCACCACGGCGCGCACAACGTCTCCCTTCTTGACGGCGGCGCCGGGCGTGGCCGACTTCACGGCCCCGACGATGATATCGCCCACGTGGGCGTATTTGGTGTTAGACCCCTTCATCACCCGGATGCAAAGAATCTCCCGGGCTCCGGAGTTGTCCGCCACCTTTAGCCTGGTATACGGTTGAATCATACTACTTGGCCCTCTCCAGGATTCTGGCTACCCGCCAACACTTCTCCTTGCTTAAGGGCCGGCACTCCATGATCTCCACGGAGTCGCCGATATGGGCCTCGTTGCCCTCGTTGTGCGCTTTGAACTTGGTGGTTCTGCGCACGGTCCTCCCGTACAGTGGGTGCCGCACCAGGGTCTCCACGGCCACCACCACGGTCTTGTCCATCCGGTCGCTAACCACCTTACCCACGCGGACCTTGCGCAGTCCTCTTTTCTTGGTTTCCATTTGCACCTACTGGCCTTTACACCTTGATGCCGCGCTCACCGAGCACCAGCAGCACTCGCGCGATATCCTTGCGAATCTGCTTGGGCCGGTGCACGTCTTTCAGCTGATTGGTGGTCCGCTGAACTCGAAGCTGGAACAGCGTCTCCCGGAGGCGTTTGAGCTGGTCTTGCAGTTCTGCGTCACTATGCTGCCTTAGCTCCCTAGCTTTCACTGGGGGCCTCCTTTGCAGCCTGGGCGGCGGCGTGCTCTGCGGCCTCAGCGGCCTCCTCTGCGGCAGCCGCGTGTTCGGCGCGGGCAACGTTCCAGTGGGCCGCCTCGCCGCTGACGCGCTTGATGAACCGGGTTTCTATGGGCAGTTTATGCGCCGCCAACCGCATGGCCTCTCGCGCCAACTCCTCGCTCACGCCGGCCATCTCGAAGAGCACGCGGCCGGGCTTCACAACGGCAACCCATCCTTCTGGGGCGCCCTTTCCGCTGCCCATGCGCGTTTCGGCCGGCTTTTTGGTGAATGGCTTGTCTGGGAACACTCGTATCCAGATCTTGCCGCCCCTGCGGACGTGTCGGGTCATCGCGATACGGGCGGCCTCGATCTGGTTGCTGGTCATCCAACATGGCTCTAGGGCTTGCAGCCCATACTCGCCAAAGTGCACGGTGGAGGCGCCGGGGCTTGTTACCTTGCCCTTCATGCGGCCTCTGTGCACTTTTCGATGTTTAACCCGTTTGGGCATCAACATGTTGCCGAAACCTCCCGCTAGTCTCGCCGGCCGTAGCCGCCCTGGCCACGGCTGCGGCCCGAGCCGCCCCGGCCGCCTCTGTTGCCACGTCCTCCGTCGCGTCGGGGCGCGCGCTCCGAGCGCTGAGGCCTTGGCTCAAACGCGTGAGACGGCAGCTCGCGCCTGGAGTCCGGCAGCACGTCGCCCTTGTAGATCCACACTTTGACGCCGATGTGGCCGTAGGTGGTCATGGCCTCGTCGAAGCCGTAGTCTATATCGGCGCGGAGGGTCTGGAGCGGCACGCGACCCTCTTTCACCTTCTCCACCCGGGCCATCTCTGCGCCGCCGAGCCGTCCTTTGCACTGGATCTTGATGCCCTTGGCGCCAAACCGCATGGCGCGGAGCATGGCCTGACGCATGGCGCGCTTATACGAGATGCGCTTGCTTATCTGCTGGCATATCGATTCGGCAACGAGCTGGGCGTCTAGCTCTGGATGGCGGATCTCCTTGATGTCGATGCTGACGTCCCGCGTGATGTGCCTCTCGAGGGCGGCGATGAGATCGTCGACGCCACGGCGGCCTCTGCCGATGATGACGCCGGGCCTGCCCGTGTGAAGCGTCAACTTGACTTTGTTCGCCAGCCGCTCTATCTCTATGCGCGAGATGGCAGCCCCGGGCAGATAGCGGCGGATGAAGCTGCGGATCTTGAGGTCCTCCTCAAGCAGGTCCGCATAGGTCTTATCGTCCGCGTACCATCTGCTTTCCCAGTCTTTGATTACGCCGATGCGGAAACCGATGGGGTGTATCTTCTGGCCCACGTTACCTCCTTCGCGCGGCGGCGCGTGCCCTTGCTGGTCGCTCGGCCTCAGCAACCACCACGGTGATGTGGCTGGTGCGCTTCAGGATTGGGTAGGCGCGACCCATGGCCCTGGGCTGGATGCGCTTCATGGTGGGCCCGGGGTCCACGAAGCATCTGGCCACCTTTAGCTCTTCCGGATCCAGATCGTACTTATCCTGTGCGTTGGCGGCGGCCGACTGGAGCACCTTGCCGATGATGGGGGCGGCTCTGTGCGGTAGGAACTTCAGCAGAGCCATGGCCTCCGTCACCGGCTTGCCACGCACCTGATCGATTACGTGACGCGCTTTGGTTGGGCTGATCCGGATATACCGGGCCACGGCGCGCGCCTCGCGCGGCTGTCTAATCTCCTGCATTCTAAACCCTCTCCAAGTGGGAGCGTGGCTTTACTTGAGCGCGGTGCTGCGCTCCGTGTGGTGTCCGTGGCCTTTGAACGTGCGGGTAAGCGCAAACTCACCCAGCTTGTGGCCCACCATATTCTCCGTTATGAACACCGGCACGTGCTTTCGGCCATCGTGCACGGCCAGGGTGTGTCCCACCATGCTGGGGAAGATGGTGGACCTGCGAGACCACGTTTTGATGATGCGCTTCTCACCGCGCGCGTTCATCTGCTCTATCTTGGCAAGCAGCTTGGGGTCTGCGTACGGCCCCTTTTTGAGTGATCGTCCCATAGGTTCTCTCGCCTAACTCTTCGGGGCACCGAGTTTGGGCGCCCCCGTCGTCTCGCTACTTCCCGCCTCGGCGCTTCACGATGAACTTGTTGCTGGGCTTCTTGCGCTTGCGCGTCTTGATGCCCTGCGCAGGCTTGCCAAACGCGGTCATGGGCGTCTTGCGGCCCACGGGCGATTTGCCCTCGCCGCCGCCGTGGGCGTGATCCCTCGGGTTCATAACCACGCCGCGGACGGTTGGCCGTATGCCCAGCCAGCGCGAGCGCCCGGCCTTGCCGATGGAGATGTTCTCATGGTCCACGTTGCCAACCTGGCCAACGGTGGCCATGCATTCCTGCAGCACCATGCGCATCTCGCCAGACGGCAGGCGGAGGGTGGCGTATTTGCCCTCTTTGGCCATTAGCTGAGCGCCTGCACCCGCACTGCGAGCCAAGGCCGCTCCGGCTCCCGGACGCAGCTCGACGGCGTGCACGGTGGTGCCCAAGGGTATGGACCTAAGCGGCAGGGCGTTTCCGGGCCTAATGTCTGCCTCTGGCCCCGCCGATACGGTATCCCCCACTTTCAGGCCGATCGGCGCTAGGATGTAGGCCTTCGCGCCGTCGGCGTAGTGCAGAAGCGCTATGCGGGCCGACCGGTTGGGATCGTACTCGATGGCGGCCACCTTTGCGGGCACGCCCACCTTGGTCCGCTTGAAGTCTATTATCCTGTATCTGCGCTTATGGCCTCCGCCCCTATGTCTGGTTGTGACCTTTCCGGCGGAGTTGCGCCCACCGGTTTTCCGCAACGGGGCGGTTAGTGATTTTTCCGGCTCCTTCTTGGTGATCTCCTCGAAGGTGCTGGTGGTCATGAAGCGGCGTCCCGGCGTTGTGGGCTTGAACTGCTTAAGTGCCATGGGGTTATACTCCCTCAAACATGCTTATGGTTTGGCCGGGCGCCAAGGTGACTATGGCCTTCTTCCAATCCGGAGTGCGTCCGGCGGTTCGTCTGCCGGCGCGGCGGATCTCGCCCTTAACGATGAGGGTGTTCACCTTGGTAACGGTTACGCCGAACGCACGCTCAACCGCCTCGCGGATCTCTATCTTGTTGGCGTCTTTGTGCACCCGGAAGGTGAACTTGCCTTGCTGGGCTGCGGCCATGGACTTCTCGCTTAGTATCGGCCGCTCTATGATGGCGTAAGGGTCTTTCATCGTGCCAGGTTCTCCTCCAGCCTGCGGAGCGCTTCGGCGGTGGCCACTATCTTGTCCGCCCACAGCACCTCGCGAATGGGCACGTTGGGCGCCACCCTCAGCCGCACGTTTGGCAGGTTGGCGCTGGCCCTGCGTACTGCCTCATCGGGCTCTGGCAGCAGGACGAGCGCTTTGCCTTCCACGTTAAGGCGGCCAAGCAGAGACGCCATCTGCTTGGTCTTGGGTTCCGGCAGGTTAAGCGCGTCAACCACGGTGATGGCACCTTCCGCCAGCCGGGCAGATAGTGCATACATCATGGCGGCGTGCTTTTCCTTCTTATTAATGTGTTGCGTGTAATCTCGCGGTTTGGGGCCGAACACGGTGCCGCCGTGAGTCCAGATCGGCGACCTGCGGCTGCCGTGCCTGGCGCGGCCGGTGCCCTTCTGTCGCCACGGTTTGGCGCCGCCTCCAGACACCTCGCCTCGCGTCTTGGTGCTGGCCGTGCCCTGCCTGGCGTTGGCAAGCTCGGTCACCAGGGCCCTGTGCACCACGGCCTCTCCGCCCTGGCGTCCAAACACGCGCTCATTCAGTTCTAGCGTGCCGGCCTCTTGGCCTTCAGCGTTTAGCATGGTAACGGCAGGCATCACTTGGCTCCTCTCACGGTTACCAGTCCGCCGTTGGGACCGGGGATGGGGCCCTTAACCAAGAGCAGGTTCTTCTCCGCATCCACCTTAACCACCTGGAGGCGCTTAGCCGTCACGCGCTCGTGGCCCATGTGGCCCGGCTTGCGGGTGTTTTTGAACACGCGCGCGGCATCCGTTGCGCCGCTGGACTGGGGCTTGCGGTGGATCATGGAGCCGTGGGTCATGTCTGCCCCGTGGAAGTGGAACCGCCTAACGACGCCCTGGAAGCCCTTGCCTTTGGAGGTGCCCGTTACGTCTACCTTCTCTCCCTCCGAGAAGATGGACACAGTGTAGGTGTCGCCCACGGCCAGCTCGCTCTCGCCGCGGATCTCGCGCAGCACCCTCTTTGGCTCCACACCGGCCTTTTTGAAGTGCCCAAGCTCCGGCTTGTTCAGCCTTCGCTCTTTCACCTGCCCGTACCCCACCTGTATGGCGTCGTAGCTGTCGGTGTCTCGGGTCTTCTTCTGGACCACGGTGCAAGGGCCAGCCTCGATGACAGTAACCGGCACCACTCGCCCCTCGCTGTCGAACAGTTGGGTCATGCCAACCTTGGTGCCCAATATGGCCTTCATCTTCGGGACTACCCCCTGATCTCGATGTCTACGCCGCTGGGCAGATCCAGCCTCAGCAGCGCGTCAATGGTCTTGGGACCCGGGTCCAGAATGTCTATAAGGCGCTTGTGTGTGCGCACCTCAAAGTGCTCCATGGACTCCTTATCGATGTTGGGTCCCCGGTTCACGCAGTAGATGTTCTTCTCGACTGGCAGCGGGACGGGCCCGGCAATGCGGGCGCCCGTGCGTCGGGCCGTCTGAACGATCTTCTCAGCAGACTGATCCAGGACCTTATGGTCGAACGCCTTCAACCTGATCCTTACCTTGTCTCTAGGTGGCATCGATCACTCCCGTCCTCGTTCCTATAGCGGTGTTTCTATCCCTGGTTTCGCTGGGCCACGGCCAACGTTACTTGCCCACAAGCTGAGAGCCCGGCCCGCCCCGCTTGCTCCGTACGCCCTCCGTTAGCGAGGCTGGAAGCTCTTCGTAGTGAGACGGCTCCATGGTGTAAGAGGCGCGCCCCTGGGTGAGGGACCGCAGGGTGGTGGCGTACCCGAACATCTCCGCCAGGGGAACCTTGGCTCGGATTACCTGCGTTCCGCCCAACCCCGGCTCCATATGCTCGATGTGGCCGCGCCTGGAGTTGAGATCGCCGATGACGTCTCCGAGGGAGCTCTCGGGCGTTACCACCTCCACCGACATGATGGGCTCTTTTATGATCGGCTTAGCCTTCTGAACGGCGGCTCTAACCGCCATGGAAGCGGCGATTTTGAAGGCCATCTCGGACGAGTCCACCTCGTGGTAAGAGCCGTCAACGGCGCTCACGCGAACGTCTATCACCGGGTAGCCAGACACCACGCCGGCCTCCAGGGCCTCGCGGGCGCCAGCCTCCACGGCCGGGATGTACTCTCTTGGCACCGCGCCGCCAACGATCTTGTTGACGAACTGGAACCCAGAGCCCGGTGGCAGTGGCTCCACCTCAACGGTTACGTCTCCGTACTGGCCGCGGCCGCCGGTTTGGCGCACATATCGCCCTTGGGCCTTGGCGGGCGCCGTGATGGCCTCTTTGTAGGCCACCTGTGGACGGCCCACGTTGGCCTCTACCTTGAACTCCCGCATCAGTCTGTCCTGGATGATCTCCAGGTGCAGTTCTCCCATGCCGGAGATTATGGTTTGCCCGGTCTCTTCGTCGGTTCGGATTCGGAATGTGGGGTCCTCGGCCGACAGCCTGCCAAGGGCGACGCTGAGCTTCTCTTGATCTGCCTTGGTTTTGGGCTCTATGGCGATTGAGATGACTGGCTCTGGGAACTGAATGGACTCAAGCAGAATGGGTGCGTTCTCGTCGCACAGGGTATCTCCGGTTGTGGTGTCGCCAAGGCCCACGGCAGCCACGATGTCTCCGGCCTGCACTTGATCCACATCCTCGCGGTGGTTGGCGTGCATTCTGAGGATGCGGCCTATGCGCTCGCGGCTCTGCTTGGTGGAGTTGTACACGTAAGAGCCTTTGGGGAGCGAGCCGGAGTACACCCTGAAGAAGGTGAGCTTGCCCACATAGGGATCCGACATGATCTTGAAAGCCAGCGCGGAGAACGGCTCCGCTGGGTCCGGCTTTCTGGATTCGGGCTGGCCGGTTTTGGGGTTGACGCCCTCTATGGCGCCAACGTCCACCGGCGACGGCAGGTAATCGACGATGGCGTCCATCAGCGGCTGAACGCCCTTGTTGCGGAACGAGGTGCCGCACAGCACGGGCACTAGGCCGCCATGAATGGTGCCGTAGCGGAGCGCCTGCTTGATCTCCTCGGCGGTGATCTTCTCGCCCTCCAGGTACTTTTCCATCAGGCGATCGTCCACCTCGGCGATGGCCTCGAGCATGGCTTCGCGGTGCTCTATGGCGACGTCGCGCAGCTCGGCGGGGATTTCGTCTTCCCTGCTTACGGTGCCGAGATCGTCTAGGTACACCACGCTCTTCATGCGTATGAGGTCCACCACGCCCACAAAGTCCGCCTCAACGCCGATGGGTACCTGGATGGGCACGGCTTTGGCTCCCAGCCGCTCCTTCATCCGCTCAACCACGCGGTAGAAGTCCGCCCCCATACGATCCATCTTGTTGACGTAGGCGATGCGGGGCACTTTGTACCGGTTGGCCTGGCGCCAAACGGTTTCGGACTGGGGCTGAACGCCGCCCACGGCGCAGAAGATGGCAACCACGCCGTCGAGGACGCGCAGCGAGCGCTCAACCTCCACGGTGAAGTCCACGTGACCGGGCGTATCTATGATGTTTATGCGATGATCGTTCCAGAAGCAGGTGGTAGCAGCGGACGTGATGGTGATGCCGCGCTCCTGTTCCTGGACCATCCAGTCCATGGTGGCGGCACCCTCATCCACCTCGCCGATGCGGTGCACCTTGCCCGTGTAGAACAGAATACGCTCGGTTGTGGTGGTCTTGCCGGCATCGATATGCGCGGCGATTCCTATATTACGGGTCTTTTCCAGGCCCAGCTTGTTTGCTCCCATTGGCGAAACCTTCCACGTGCGAATGCACGTCACAAATGGGGCGGTGGCTACGCCCCAACGATGTGCTAGTCGGCCGATCCTTAACTGCGCGGGTCTGCCGGCTCCGCCATCCCGGTCTCCGGTGCTGCCCGGAAGCCTTCGCCAAGGGGCTGTGGGTCCGGATTAGCTAATAACGGCCAACCCCTATTGGAACGGATACGAAGCGGAACGACTACCACGTCGGCCACGTGCCGACTACCGCGGGCGTTGGGTGGCATGCCCGGCGGCGAAACCAGATCACCAGCGGTAGTGGGCAAAGGCCTTGTTGGCTTCGGCCATCCTGTGCGTATCTTCCTTGCGCTTGACGGCAGCGCCGGTTCCCTGGGCCGCTTCCATAAGCTCCGCGGCCAGGCGCTCTATCATGGTCTTACCGCTCCGTCTTCGCGCGAAGTTGATGATCCACCGGATCGCCAACGCCCTTCGGCGCTCGGGCCTGACCTCCACGGGAACCTGGTAGGTGGAGCCACCCACCCTACGAGGCCTCACTTCCAGCACAGGCATCGCGTTTCTGAGTGCCTGATGGAAGACCTCCAGTGGATCCTTGCCCGTGCGTTGGCCAACTAGCTCCAGGGTTTGGTAGAAGATCTTCTCGCCAACGCTCTTCTTGCCGCGGGTGAACAGCCGGTTGATGAACCTGCTCACCATCACGTCGTTGTAGACGGGATCTGGCGGAATCTCGCGCTTTGGAGCGGGACCTTTCCTCGGCATCGCTATGCGCCTCCATCAACGGGTGCCGCAGTAGGCGCCCGTTTGTCAAAACGGTTACTTCGGCTTCTTGGTGCCGTATTTGGAGCGGCCCTTCTTGCGGTCCTTGGTGCCTGCGGCGTCCAGCGTTCCGCGGATGATGTGATAGCGCACACCAGGCAGGTCCGGAACGCGTCCACCCCTCACCAGGACCACGGAGTGCTCCTGCAAGTTGTGCCCTATGCCCGGTATATAGGCGGTTACCTCCTGGCCGTTAGACAGACGCACGCGGGCGATCTTCCGAAGCGCCGAGTTGGGCTTCTTGGGCGCAACGGTGCGGACAACCAAGCACACGCCCCTCTTCTGCGGAGCTCCATCGGTGCGCACCAGTTTGCGCTTAACGGAGTTGAACTCGGCGTGCAGGGCCATTACTTTTGTCCGCTTTACTACCTTCTTGCGCCCCTTGCGCACTAGCTGACTGATAGTCGGCATAACGGGCTCTTCCTTCTCCCTTAACGCTCTGCGGCGGGCTTGTCACTCCGTAGCGCGGTGCACCTCAACAAAAACGCCCCTCTTGCACAATGGAGGGGCATTGGTATCCGCGACCGCGAGTTGTCAACGTTACGAGGAGTGTTTCTCTCGCCTGCCCCCTTTGCCGTACTCTGGGCAACAAACAGGCATCGACGAAGCCCCCGCGAGGGTCCGCTGATGCCCTATAGGCAAACCGGGACGACTGCCAGGTACAGGGTGTTCCCTAGCGCCGCCACCGTCACAGTATACACGATGCCTTCCTGTGAGTCAACACCAATTCTGCGCTTTGCCTAACCAAACATGCCCACCAGCGTCTGCAAGCTGCCTGCGACGCAGCGCCCTCACCCATTCTGGCACTTGCGCTCCAGGTATTCAAGGCAGTTGCCCTCTCCCTGAACCAGGGCTCCGGTCTGCGTGTCCCACATGGCGGGTGTTTCGGCGCTTCCGAACAGCGCCACCATAACGGCGTCTTTCTCCGGGCGGCCCTCCGGCGCGTTTATGGCTATGAAGTCGATGCCAAGCTCGGTGAGCTTGGCGCGCACAGGCTGCGAGTGTTCGCACTCTTCGAACTGCCACAGCACCAACATGGTTCGCCTCCGCACCCATGTTGGTACCCAACGGCGCCACCCACCTATGGCAAGCGCCGGGCCGCGGCTTGGGCTATCGGCGCACCTGGCGGACGGTGTGCGGTGCCAGCGTGATTCGCGCACGCCCCTGCTCGCCGGAGCCCCATCGCAGCTCAACGTCCGCCGGCTCGTCCGCGAAGTTCTCAACCACCAGCTCGCGGTTGCCGAAGACGTACAGCGCCACCCTCGGCGGGGCGTTCATCTGAACCCCGGCGGCGGGCAACACCACGGCGTTCCGAACGCGGTTTAGCTCCTCCTGCGGTAGCTGGTATAGCGAGGTGAACGGCGGCTTGGCGGGCAGCACCACCAACGTGCCCGCCCATGGCGTGGAGCTCAGCGTCGGTTGGTCCGCTGCGGCAAGCCCGGGCACGTCACTAAGGGCTGGCTCGCTGGCTAGGCGCTTCGCCAGGTTGCTGGTGATGATGGCATTTCCGCCTCGCTTGAGGTACGCGGCGAGCTTGGCCGGCAGTTGGCGGTCCTTGAGGGCGTGCATCGAGAGGAACGCGGATTTGGCTTGGCCCGGGAAGCGGTGCGTGGGAACAAGGGGGATGCCAAGCATGCCGATGTAGTCGAATATGTAATCCTCGCCGTCTGGGTGGCTGTTGACCGGCTTGTAGGCCGCCACGCCGCGCAATGGTTTGATGGAGGCCACCTGTGCCAGCTTGGCCAGCTGGGGTTGGGCTGCCTTCAGCCTATCCATCAGCGGGCGGTTGGCTTCCCTGGATATGTCGCCGTAGTTGAAGAGGAATACCTCCGGAGCGCCTGCGAGCACGGTTTGGTAGGCCTGCTCCACGTACACCTCAGGGCTGCAGTCGTACGTGTCAAACCAGCCGCCGCCCGTTTTCGGGCCACCGATGCCGGACAGCCACCTATATATAAAGTAGGCCTCGTATTGCTGCTTGGCCCCCCACCGCTCCGCCGTTGGGTTGCGTGTCTCCGTGCCCACCCAAATGCGGTCGAACGCGGCCGTCTCGGTATCAACGCCGTAGCCGCGGTTGTGGAAGTTGTCGTACCATTGCGGGTACTTGATGATGACCTTGCACCTTGGGTTCACCTGGTGAGAGGGCTCCAGTATCCTCTTTTCGGAGACGTCTAGCATCAGCGCCAGGCGGTACTCCTCCCATGACCTGCCTCCGCGGGCTGCTTGGCACTCTTCGCACTCGCAGTCCGTGAACAGGAAGTCGTCGATCATGATCTCGTCGAACAGCCTGGCGGTGAACCGGAAGATCTCTTCCAGCTTGGCTTGGGTATCTCCGTTGGTGTAGCAGGAGATCAGGTTCCAGCCGGTGGACTTTTTGCCGAAGCTGACGGTGGTAACGCAGCCGCTGACCGCCAGGCCCTGTTTTCTGTAGAAGTCGCGCGCGGCAACAAGCAACTCCTCTCTGGCGTACTCGCCGCGGAACGACTCAATGTACACTTTGGAGATTCCGATGTCTCGGCAGAACGCCAATGCTCGCTGGCGGTCCGCATCGTCCTTCAGAAGCGCGTTCACGTTCTGAGCCGTGAACAGGGTGGAGTAAACGAGGCGATCGCGTGCTCCGTCCATCGCTCGCCGCATCGCTGTGCCCTCCTCTTTCGCCTCAACCAAGCCATCGGTTGCAATGGCGCCAAGGCCCAAGGCGAGGCCAGCAGCGCCGCTAAGGAAATGCCGCCTTGTGCTTGCCATCTGCCAAACTCCCATGCCCTTTCCGTCCAGGACGCGCGTCAGGTATTGGCGGGCGTTGGGCTGCGGCTGGTCAGCCCTTGGACCCCTGGGCGCCTTTCACATGCTGAAGGAACCAGCTGCCGAGCTTCTCCTCGCGATACGCCTTGTCCCACGAGTTGTGCTCAACGCCTGGATACGAGGTGAGCTTGGCGTTCCCACCGGCTGCGTTCACGGCATCCACCATCTTGCGGGAGCCCTCTATGTTCACCACCGGGTCGGCCTCTCCGTGGAAGGCCCACACAGGGACGCTCCTGAGGGCCTGCGCGGTGGTCTCGTCGCCCCAACCGCAGACAGGGGCTATGGCGGCGAACAGATCCGGATGCTTGGCACCGATGGCCCAGGTGCCGTGCCCTCCCTGCGAGAGTCCCGTGAGGTACACGCGAGACGGGTCCACGCTGTATTCTTTGCGGGTTTGCTGAAGGATGGCCATCACCATGTCGTCGTAGCGCTCCCAGTTCTCGTTGAACTCGGGCTTTTGCGGGAAGATCACGATGAACGGCCATTCCTGCGAGTTGCTCATGATGGCTGGGCCCAGGCCAACGGATATCTGCTTAAGGCCATCCTTGCCGCACTCGCCATAGCCGTTAAGGAAGATGATGGTGGGCCATTTCGTGCGCCCGTTGTACGCCTCTGGGACGTACACCACGTACTTGTGAGTGTCGCTGCCCACGGCAATGCTCTTCAGGAGGAACCCCTTCGTCTGGCCGGCCCCAGCCGCCAACGCAGACATAGCCAATACCCCTGCTGCCAATGTCGTCATTCTGACTCCACACCTCTCTTGGTCCGTCGTTCGCCACGCTCTTACCAAGCTCTTTCTCGCCCACAAGCGGGAAAACCTTCGTGCGGATGCGGCCCCGTCCCCATACGCGATGGCATGAGCCGAGTGCCGGGTAGGTATCAAGTGTGTGGGAGGGGATAGGTAGCGAGGTCTGTGCAGTACTGGGCTCTTAGCAGCAGCATGTGCTCTGCCCCTTGCATGCTCCAGTTCATGCCTGA
>Ga0078972_1001882_pt1 | contig 73759 bp, 46 predicted proteins | sample YelNatPaOPGAMG01_FD_67568 | JGI IMG/M metagenome (GOLD analysis project Ga0078972, IMG submission 67568) | Hot spring thermophilic microbial communities from Obsidian Pool, Yellowstone National Park, USA - OP-RAMG-01 (SPADES assembly) (version 2) | ecosystem: Environmental > Aquatic > Thermal... | reverse complement strand
CACCTTATCCACATCTAATTTTCCTTCGGGATAAAACTCTGGGTTATTAATAATATGACTAAAGATTATCTGCCTTAAAGCCTCTTTAGATAAACCTATGGCATTTGCTAAATTATTTATTACTTTATCATTAGCAAGTATGCCTTCTGACTGCTTTCTTAATTCTCTAACCCTATCTATTCCTTCGTTGCGACTCATCTTTGTCCAGTAGGGTTTAGTTTCTTTGGCTTTCTTTGGATCTTTAAGTGAGCGGGCTTCACTATTTCTTAAATCATTAAATATTGATAAGTCATTCAAATGGCCATAACCCTGCAGAACCCATCTATAAAATACATCTTGGAAATCTATTCCGGTTGTTCTCTGAAGAACTCTTTCGGTTAAACTACCCATTGCGATCAAACCGTATTGGTCTTCGCAAGCATGAGCAATTTTACTTAATGGTTTTCCAATAAATCCTAAAATAGGATGATTAGCTAAGTAATCTGCTCCATGCAATACTCCGCTGATTTCCGCACCGATAGTATACATATATAGATAAGAGCCACCAAATCTATTACCTTCTAATAGGGCAAACGCTAAAGAAGGATGTTTATTTAAAAAGTTAGAAAACTTCACTTCGCCATCTTTTATTCTTATCTGCCCTGTAACTAAAGCGATTCCAAACAAAACTAACCAGACAGGCAAAGTAAGGATAAAGATAGGTGTAATTAATGCGGGAATGCCGTAGTATTTTAACCAAAACTTAATAGTCCTATTTAATTCGTCTAAATTAATCCCTGCCTCTTCGATCAATATACGCTTTAGATTTGGCCTAAATCCTGAATACACTCTGCCAGACTGAATTAAATCTTTTACCTGCTCAGCATCAATTTTTCCTTCTTCATATTGCTTATATACCTCTGCTATATCCAAAACATTACTCAACCCATTCCTAATTCTTATGAAATCCAACATCTTAAGTAGATATACAATTATAAGTGTGTGTAGCAGACTTGCAATCTGATGCGGAAGCGCTACTTTCTCCATACCTTGCTTTATAACATTAAAGCAACGTATCTTAGCAAATATCCCTAAATCAAATAACGAGGTCGTTTTATCTAATCCAGGCATAAATGTTTCCATAATTGCGGGAGTAATAATTGAACTGACCAAAACCATCAGGGCTCTACCTAAAGCAAATCTAAGTACGCCAAATTCAACTGGATATCGCAAAGTATTTCTGGCTAACCAGAGAGTATATCGATATTTCCACGCTCTACCTATCTTTAACTCCTCTGTAAAATATCTTTGCTCCCTTTCTATCTCTTGTTGATAATTACTATTACTATTACCATAATATTTCGCTACAAAATCCACAAACTCCATATTCTTCCAGGCAAAATCCCAGAAGAACCACCAAGTAGCATGAACCAATAATTTTATAAACAGACCAACTAATCCTGCCTTTAATCCAGCCATAACAAATGTTATTAATGGTGAACCAAAAGGAACTCCTACAATTGCAATTCCCGCAAACAATACCGCTAAACCCCAACTGCCCCAATTTAATAAATCTTTTATTGTATTTAATAATCCATAATGCGGTGGCTTGTAGGTTGCATTGAATACAGACCAAAAAGCTAAAATCTCCTCATCAGAAATAGAAATACTTTTTTCTTTACCTAACTTCTCCTTAAGGCTATATCTTAAAAGAACAGGTTGATTATTTAATAAATTGCCTATGTTCTTAACCAATAAAGCCACTGCCTCTAAAAATAAAGCTCCTGCTAATAACCATAATGAAGTTAACCCTCCGCTGATTAATCTTTCTGATAAAGTAGTGGCGGTAAGTGGAATTTGAGAATAGATAAATGGCATAAGATGTGCTGCCAAAACAGCAAGAATAGCCTGTAAGAGGATAATTATAATTTTAACTTTATTGCTGAATAGGTGTCTTATCTGTGCCAGATATGCCCCAATCTCACCATAATTTTCCTTGTGAGCATTCTCATGGGCTTGGATGGAATCTTTAATAAAGGGCTTTAAATTATCGAAGGCGGGATTATGCTCTATTTTCTGAGTTTGTTTATCATACCAAGCAATCGGAGTAGTCAAATACTTCCAAGGAGGACCTCTTAAACCACCTTGTTTTACAAATGCCTGAATAATCGAGCCACTTATGTATATAAAGTAACCTGCTAAAAGTGCAATTAAAGGAGCGATATATTGGCCCACAATGGGTATGAAACTACTAGCCACTGCTATAGAGCCAATTACCACTCCCGCCACCAACGCACCTAAGGCGGAGGCATTAAATTTCTGTTGTCCATTAACTGAGGCTTTGGGTTGTGTTGAGCCTGAATACCGGGATTTCCCGATTGCGCGCACTAATGAGCCGAGCAATAATGGTATTGCGCTCAGAGCCAAAAAGTTCTTCCCACTGATTAGATAAACCATTGCGGACATAGACCCTGCCAGTATTGTAATCCACAAGGAAGAGCCGAATGTGCCGGGTCTCATTCTCTCTGGCAGCGACAAAAGTTGTGCTATCCTGGGTGAAATCAATGAGATGATCGATTTCAAGTTCAGAATAATTAATGTTTCTAACCATTTTACACCTCCTTTTATTAGTTGTATCAGAGACCCTGCGCAGGTCAGCCCCCCGGAGGAAAGGGTACGCAAGGCCCCTGAATACAACAATGCCGCTAACAGTCTCTTTGCCACGGATAAGAGACTTTGCGGCTGGGTTTGTTCTTTGCTATTTATTAATTCCTGGGTTAATCTTTCTGCTTTAGTGTGACTGCCACCTTCAGAGCATTCTATTCTTTCATGAAGGATTATTTCAGGAAGGGATTTCTTATTAAGGTAGGGTTTTTCAATATAAAGGATTCCCTCAACAATGTAAGCACCAAAAGTAACCTCTTCGGTCTTAATTATTCTATAATCAGTAATAACGGGTGGACCAGTAATACGGCCTGCCTTAACTAAAGCGTCTAATAAAGGATTAACTCTTCTATTTGCCAACCATAAACGGACTCTTAAAATGAAATCAGGAACCACAACTTTACCTTCCTTCATAGCTTCCTTTATCATTCTCTTAATCTCATCTTCTGTATATTTTCCTGTGCCACCTTGCGGTTCTCTATCAAACGGTGGTATCCTATCATAAAGGGATTTTTTATTTGCCTGCTTATCTGGCAACGGAAGTATTTGCCCAACTCTGCCATTTTGAGGTATATTCTTGCTAGGTAATCCGATAACGGAATTAGGAATATAGATGTCCACCTCCGACGACAAGTTCTGTAAATTTCTACGTCGGATTTCTTCTTCAACAATAGTTGCTAACCGCTCATTGGTCCTCACAGTTAGATAAAGCCTTATGACTGTTTTACCATAGACTGGAACCTTGCTCATATTTAATAATGTCTTTTTCCCTGGGCCGATATTCTCGAGATCGCTTTTTTCTTTAAGATAATCTTGCTGTCCGGGACTCATTGAAGAATATCCACCAATGCCAAGAGCTTTTAACTCTGTTAAAGAAACTTCTCTTAAACCCATCCCGTTTCTTCTTTGTATACTTCGCTCAACTTCTTCCTCTGTATTTGCAAGCGGTAAATCGTAGTGGTGCTCAATAAATACGAAGCGTAACAGTTTATCTATCCTTCCCGCAAGATATTTCTCGGCTTCCCGTTTTACAACAATGAAATCCTTTGCCTTCTCAGGACGATTAAATTTTAATTTTTGCCACGCACCAAAACCTGCTTTAAGGATGCCTCTTCCGACTTCTACATAAATACCACGCCTTGGTACTACTATACCCGCCTCATCAGCAGCTTTTGCTAACTTAGCATAAAGTTCAGGGTTAGCCTTCTCAAGATAGGCATAACGCATCACCGGGTCAATAGTATACAAGATACTAGCTTCGTCTTCTCCTTCAACAATTGACACGGTCTCAGCAAAATATGGACAAACTCCACTAGAAAGCGTACCTTCTACTAATTCTCTTATTTGGTGAATATCGCGACGGCAGGATTTATAAGCAAAACCACCCGGAAAACGAAACTCTATTCCTCCATCCTCTTCTCTCAAAGCATCTATTGCAATCAAATGTATTTCATATTCCTGTAATCTATCTCTCTGCCAAGAAATTACTTGATTATTGGCAAAAACCGAGCCAACCCATATTACTAACACAAGCCAAACCGTAATTAAGGCTGTGCGCGCTAGTTTGGATAGCATAAAATACCAATTTATCCCTCTGCTGTTCTCTGCCTTTTTCTTAATAACACTCACCAAAGTCAAAGTAGCTAGAACTATTATTCCCCAAGATAAATATCCTTTCGCTTCTAAGAATATCGGAGGATGAAGAGCAATACCTTTTGCGATAACCAGATATGGTGCAAGCGTGATAGTTATATAAAAGAGTTGTGCTAAGATTACTCCAATTTCCCTTAGAATGTTAATCTGCTTTCGTCCATTTTCACCGGCGATGGCCATTTTAATATTCTTTATAGCTGCAAAAAGTTTGCTTAATCTACCCACTAAATTGGTCTGAGACAATTCCTGCTTAGATTTAATTGGAAAATGGACCACCTTCAACGCTAAAAGATTGCGCACAAATATCCAAATTGTTCCTATAAGTATTAAAGTAAGAGCGCGATGTGGGTACTCAGCTGGAAGCGGAACTGGCTGCCATATGTCTTGCTCGGGTAGAGCGATTCCTTCTTTAATAAAACCTAAAGCCAAAATACCAGAAATTAAAGCTACAAAATTTATAACTCTCCCCGAACTACCTCTTGAGGAAGCATCTTGAGGTGGACTGCGGGCGGTATGAGTGCGCTCAGGTTTTTGTGAAGGAATTAGATTATGAAGACGATTTAATAAACCTAAAACTCTGCTCTTTATCCAATCTAAGGTTTTTCCACCTAAACCTAATGGATTTCTCTTTGCACCGCTTGCACCTTCACCATTACCTTCATTTCCTTCAGGCAGACCCTTTGCACTTTGCTCACCGCTTGCACGCTGAGCACCTTCAGTTCTGGCAACCGCTCCTAATCTTCTTGAAAGAACCTTTGCACCTACGATAATGGCTACTCCTGCTAATCCTCCTGCGATAATTAACGCAGTGGGATTAAGCGGAATACCTGTAATATTTGTGATTTGCGCGCTTATTTCCTTTATCAGACGACCTGCGAGTTGCGCTAACCTCGCAGTCGCCACACTAATACCTCCGGCCTGGCCAAACAACTGCGTACCAAACTGCGACTGCATTATCCCTATTTTATCTAAAACTGAATCGATAACGCCTAAACCTAATAATAAACCACCTACTCCTAATAGACCCTGATTACCCAATCCTCCCACCACCGCACCCACTTGTTTAGAGGGTGTTTGAGAATTAGAAGACGTTTTTTGAGCAGGCAATGCTGGTAAATTGCAATGGTTTGTTGGTTCTGAAGAAGGAAGACCTTGAGTTAATTTTCCTAATACCCCTACCACTTGTCTTAAAATCTCTTTTCTTACTTCTGGAGACTGGACAGCACGATATAATTCTATATCAGGAGTATTATAATGGATAGTATAATCAAGGAGTTTTTCTAAGAAACTTCTATCTAAATTCGGTAAGTGGGTAGGCTCAACTTCAAGTAATTCTAATAATGCCTGCAAATGTCTATCTTGGATGGGTTCTTTAATATCTCTAAATGCTAACAAAGTAGCCAAAACCTCTTGAGCGGTTGGATGTAAAGATGGAAATTCTTGCTGTAAATACCAATGCCATCTCTCATGTCTTTCATTCCAAATCCTAAATTGCTCAGATTCTTTTTCTGGAATATTTGTAGTTATCTCTCCATTATTATTAATATAAGCAACTGGTCCAGAATAACCAATAAATGGTGAATTCTGTTGCGGGGCTGGAAATTGGGTTTGGCCGGGAGCTTGAGTTTGAATAGGTATTATTCCCCATTGTCGAGCAATAGCTTGAAGATGATTATAAATATCATCATGGTTATTATTTAGTAAATTCTTTCTCACCCATTTTTCAAGTTCGCTTAAATTCCTTATCTCTACCCTACCATTACCAGCCATCCGAGTTGCCAAATCACTGAAGAACCTAAAAGCTTGAGGATTTCCTCTTTCTGCTTCTCTAAAGATTGTCGCTAAAGCCAAAGCAATTATTTGTTGACGATTATTATTAGCATTTACTCCTGCATAAATTGCTTCTCTTACCCTACCATTAGGTGAAATTCCTAAATGCGCTTGGGCAGAGAGAATTTCGAATTCTTGTACTACATCTTTATTTTGACCGTTATTTGCTTGGGCTAACAACCCTCTATATACACCATCTCCTGATTGTGCTTCACTAATCTTTCCTACCTGCCAATTGATATAATTTTCAATCACATAAACTTTTCCATCTTGAGTAAATCTTTCTTCTACGAATACATTTCTTCCTCTTTCATCATTTATAGTATTTACCTGCTTAACAATTACTACATTATCTTCTTGCCCTTCTACCCTATACACCACCAAACCTAAATCAGACCAGCGGACAAAGACAGAGTTATTTTGACCTAAGTTATTTTGACCTAATTTTTCATTAATCTTCTCAATCATCACTTCTCTTTGGACAAGAGTAAACCTCTTTAAATAAGGATTGAATTGACTGGCTAAGGAAACTATAGAAGAAACATTATCTGCCCACCTCCAAGCATCTAAAAGATAAGGTGTAAAAGGAAGAGAAGATTGTTTTGCTAATACTTCTAAAGCTCCTCTTATTACTTCTTTATCACTGCTTTCTAATAAATCAATATATAGCCATTTAATTTCATCAGTATCTTGATTTACCTTCCTCAAAACATCCAAAACTCCTCCTTGATGCTCAGAAGTAGATAAGCCATATTTTCGCTTAAAATCAAGGATAATTTGAATATGGTCATTATTAACTTGTTTGCCATTTCTAACTAATCCTACGACTGCCCAGAATCTTATTTCTAAATCAGAATCATTTAAGTAAGTACTTAAATCTTGCTTTGCCTTGGCTAATAATCTTACTGCATATCTACGGATATTGAGAATAGTATCAGCATACTCTTTCTGTAATTTAGGACTGAATGTATCAGGAGCAGCTAACCTTGATAAAGCTTTAACAGGCAGGCTATCTTCCATCCCACTCATTGCCCTTAAACTTTCTTCAATCTCCTGAAGTTTTTGGGCATCACTTATCTTCTCGCTTTCTTTAACACTTATGACCGGACTAATCTTCTCATATGCCTCTAATTCTCTTGCTAATCCTCTTACCTGCCGGCGAATTTCAGAATCTTGGATTTGTGAAAGTTCAGGTAGATTTCCTTTTACTAAATCAGGATTCACTTTAGCCAAAGTCCTTAATATATCAATAATTATCTGAGCGCGCTCTCTGGCTAATTCTACTTCTTTTCCTCTTAGTTCTTGTTGAGGTATAGCAGTTACTAATTGTTGAATATTAATATTCTTCAACGCTTCTTTTCTAGTATCTACCAATAAAGAAATTAAATCTCTTAAAGCTCTAAGGAATTCTAAGTCATCTTTACCGGTTATGGAAGGAATAAGACTTACTATACCCGATAAATTCAAATCATCAGGAATTAATCCTTGTCGGTCATTTTGGCCTAAGGCTTTAAAGAGTTGATTAAGGGCTTGAATTAATTTAGTTCTTAAGCGGAGGTCAATAGTGGTATCAGAAATAAGACCTAATGCCTGGCTGATCCTTTGGCTATCAAACTCTCTTACATCCTGACTATATATCCTTAATAAAGTAATCCATCCCCAGGTTTTGACAGTAGAATCTAAGTTATGGTTATTTAATAATTCTTCAATTGCAGATAATATCTCTTTTCTATTTTCGGCATTAGCCATATTTCCTAATGCCTGCAGGGCAGTAATTTTTTCTGCGTCAGAACCGTTGCTTTCGCGTAACTTTCCTAAGACAATATCTAAATCATAACTTTCTAAACGGAGAGAAACCTCTTGAGAAAAATCCTTACTAACCTTTTGCTCTGCCCTCCTTAATTCTCTCTCCACATCCTCTTGTTTTCTGCCTAAAATTTGATTGATAAGTCTATTGATATATTGTTGTTGAAGTTTATCTTGGTTATTAACATTCAATTGAAATTTATTGGATAATTTTAACCCATAATAATCAGCCCAATTACCCTTATTTTCCACTCTACCCACCAACACCTTAGCCACTGCATTGCGTAATTCTTGACTCTCACTTCCCAATAAAGGCACTAATCTGACTGCTTGTGTGCGGGAGAGATATTTGAAGTCAATAGCAATAACTTTTCCAATCTTCTCTACTGCCTGGGTTCTTAATCTTACATCTACCGCATCATCCGTAGCGATATTTAGTAAGGTTCTAACCATATTATTGCAGAGTTCCTCTTGCTTTTGTCTTTCTTGCTTATCTTTTATTTCTTTAGGATTATTTAATGTAATTCCTTGCAGGGCCTGCATTGCTGTTGAGCGCAAGTTGGTAAGCAGGTTTTCATTATCAATAAGTTCTCCTTTTTCATTTCTCGGCCGTTGATATCGGACAATTACCTCTAATATAGGTAAGGCTAAATCTGGATGTTGTTGAGCAATCCGAGAAATTGCCTCCATTGCCCATACTCTGGCTAGTTTCATATCCTCGCCAATTTTTAATTGAACATCCCTTAACTCCGGATTCAAAACTATCTCTTTTAATGTTTCTAAGGGATTATGGGTTGCGGAAATATGTTTTACTACATCGCCTAAGAAGGCTTCTAAGGCAGAAACTAAAATTGTCTCTCTATCTTGGGTTTTGGCCCTTAATCCTTCCTTTAATCTACCTTCATAATAATCAACCGGATGGGTAAAGATTGTCTGTTTTACAGTTGCCTGTTTGGGATTAAATTGAGTATCTATGCCGATATTTATCTTCTGAGTAAAATTAATGCCTTTTATCGCCCTTAACAGTGTCCTTTCATTACCATCCCAACCTATCTTATCTTTAATTGTCCTTAAATATTCTAAATCCTTTATTGCGCCAGTATCGAATAAGAAATGGATAAAGGCAAGTTTGCGGATTTGAGCATTATTAGTCTCTGCTGCCATAATTGCCAAATCAATTATCCTTTCTTCCCAGAGAGAATTATCAGAAGCAATCTTTTCTATTTGTCTTTGTTGTCTTATCTTCTCGCGTTCAATTAAGAACTTATGAATATCTTCTTGGCTAAATTGAGATTTCCTTTCGTATTTAAATAAGTTCATAGCACCCAAAACCATCGCCATTCCACCAATTAGACCACCAATTCCTGGAATAAATATTAAACCTAAAGCCCCTGCACCTATACCTACTACTCCAAAACTAATAGAGCGGGTAGTAAAGTTCGGGCTAATTTCTATCTTATACCAAGGCTCAACAGCCAAAGCCTTAAGGGTTCTATCTGAAGTAGTAACAAATTCTTGCCTCTTTTGCCGGGAAGTTTCTACTACTTTCTCATCAAAGATATAGATTTCATCACCATTTCTTGCGGATAATGGAAGGCCTTGGGCTGCTTTACTTAATTTTTTGGGAGAAAGTTTAGATAAATCACCTTCGGTTCTTCTTAAATGGATGGGTTGATTATTTTGAACTCCTCCTTCTACCCTAAACGCCTCTAATCTACCATTAACCAAAACTACACGGATATTATTACCTAAAACCTTATGAACATCTTCTCTTAAAATCTCCTCAATCTCATCATCTTTTAAGCCGTGTTTTCTCAGTACTTCTAAGAGGTCATTCAATTGGGCGTTGAGGGCCTTCAATTGGGCCTTTATTGAGGATAATTCAGTTAATCCTTGCAATGTTCCATTTTGAGGTATAGCTTGACCCTCATTTTTCTCACCTACAATTCTCCTAAATTCCTCATCCTGCCTTACCTGGTTTAACCTCTTCTCTCTTTCTCTTCTTAACTCAACTTCTGATTTCTTTTCTTTAGGTAAAAGATAAGGTGCGTATTGCTCTAATACACTTTTTGCCCGAGAATCAAATTTAAGAGTTTCTATTCTATTTAGTTGTGGAGTTGAAGGAATTTCTCCTGATACTGGCTTATTTAAAATACCTCTATTGCTAAAACTTCTTATCCTTCCTAAATTCAAAGGCTTACCAAATTCATCCTCATCGAGCTGGCGGGCGGAATAGACGGTAAATTCTCCAGTTAAAGGAGAAGTTACTTGGGCGGTTCCTGAAGATTCTAAAACTATCCAATCCTGAGAACTGGCAAAAAGAAGGGTTAAGATTTGACCTTGAGTAGTATCCATTATCAATAGAGGTCTTGTTTCTTGGGCAAAATAGTTTTGAATCTCTTGAATAGACATACTATAGACAAAGACTTCTTTTCCTAATCTTCTTAATATCTCAGTCGGACGCAAATCTATACTCAATTCACCTTCTTTCATTTTCCCTTCCATTGCCAGTCTTATAAGTTCTTTGGCTACTTTTTCTCTATCTATACCAAAAACAGCAGTTAAAGCTTCAGCAAGCGAAGAAAGATAAAGTTCAGAATTAATGTTTCGGATTAAAGAATTAATCTGCTGGCTACTCATCCAAATCAACTTTCCGGCTAATTCTCCTAATCCTTGCTGGGTTAAGAACCTTTCGCGGGCTTCTGGAGTATTCAATTTTCCTTCTTTTATTTGTTGGGCATAGTCATTTAGTTTCTGGGTTAATCTCTGGATAACTAATTGGCTCCTACTGGCAGAAACAGTCTCTCCTTTTAATTCCGCATTCTCTTGAGAAATTATACTTTCATATCTATATTTAAGTTCCTGATAAGGTAATTTCCAAACCTCACCCCCCACATCCCTAAACCTAATCTTTCCCTGCGCACCCAAACGCATAAGATAAAGGAATTTGGCAAGATTTTCTATATTTTCTTCAATAATGCCTACACCACCAAAAATCCTCTGCACTGCATTACCTAATCCACCTACATTTCCTTCATTAACCGTGATCACTGGTAAATCTGGTCTAAATGTTCTTCTAAAGTATTCATACTCCGCAAACATCCTTTCTAATTCTTCGGGCTTACCTTCATAGACTTCCCTATTTCCTTCTCTTTGGATAGAAACGATTTTTTCTGCCTGCTCTATTCTTTCTTGAATGGACTTGGCTTTGGCTTCTATTTCTTCGGTTATTCTCTTTATCTCTGTTTCTTGGGCTAATCTTAGAACTTTAAGTCTGGCTTGAAGTTGAGATTTTTGAGTACCAGCAAGCGCTAGTTTTAACTGTCCTAATAAATCATTTTGATTATTAAAAATATTACTAATTTGAGTATCATCATCAAATCCTTCAGTAGTAGAGTTAAGTTGGTCAATCATTGTATTAACTTGCTTAATTTTTTCTTCATCTTTATTTTCTTGCTCATTCAGGTAATCCCTATAAATTTCTAATAATCTGATTATCGTCTGCCGATGTGGACCTAATTGACCGGTAATTCCCTCAATAAATCCTTGGACCTCAGTTAAGCCAGTATGTTGCTGTTCTCTCTGCTTATTTTCTATCGTCTTCTCTAATTCTTCTATGAGTTTACTAAAATCTGTGGATGGAGTTAAACTAAGTTTTCCTAATTCTTCCTGTATCTGGCTTAATTTTCCCCCATAAACCTCTAATACATCACTATCCTCTAAAATCTGCTCAGAGTTGGGGTTTTCTCTGGCTACCACTGCCTCGGCATATCTTTGGATAAATCTTTGCAGTCTTTCCGCTAATTCTCTTAATTGCTTTCTTGCTTGTTCTCTTACTTGTGGATCTTTAATACCACCTGTCTTTTCCTCTATAAATCTATCCATAATTCCTTTTTGACTAAAGTCTGAAGAAGGAGTTTGAACTCCCTCTGAAGGAGGAGTTTGCTTAACTCCCAACAAAACTTCTGCTAATTTATGCTTTGTCTCCAAATGCAGTCTTAAATCATATGCAGTCATTTTGGTAAGGGCTCGGATTGCTTCTATTTTCTGTTGGCTGGTCTTTTCAGGAGCCTCAAAAATTGTGCGTAAGGTATAATAGAAATCTTGTCTTAATTCATCTTGCTCATCTTGCTCATTTTCTCCAAACCCTTCAACCGCTATACCCTTCGGTTGGGTTGGAGTGGTTTCTCCTTGAGTTGATTGCTCAGTAAATCCAAAATGCCTCTCTGCCTCATTAATTGCCTGCAAAATCTCTCTGGCTCTATTTTGCGCTTCTTGAACAAGAACTCTCTGGGCATTTCCTTGTTCTCCAAAGAGAGCAATCATATCGCTTGTATTTTTATTAAATACTGCTTGTGCAGAATCCTGCCAAAGAGAAGTATCTTGAGTATCTACTAAGGAGTGAAGTGCATTTCTACGCGCAACAAACCTATCTTCTTCATTATTAGAAATAGCCTCTAATTCTAAGTTATTACCTTTGCGAGTGATCCGGATTATAATTCCATTAACTTGTTGAGTATCTGATTGATTTTCTTGAAGATCAATAGGAATAGTCACAGGATTTCCTTGAGAATTAACTGGATTTTGAGAATTAACTGGATTTAAAGTAATGCTAATAATCTCGCCATTATTATTTTCCCTACTCACTCTATAAAGACTGTTTCCAATCATAATAAAAGTAGGAGGTGCTCCTAAATCTTCTTCTCTGGGGATAGTGGCGGTAGTAATCCTTCTTATTGCTTCTTCAATAGTCTTATCTACTATTTCTCTTTGTCCGGCAGAGATTAACTCTTCAATCTGGCTTTGATAATCAGGATTTGCCAAAGAAGCAACTGAGGCAAGATGCGCATATTTTTTCTGTTCTTCCTCTGGCAATTGCTTAAGAGCAGATTCTACTTTTCCTCCTAATTCCTCCAAATCCCTTCCTTCTCCAAATTGAGGTGCAATTAATCTCACCATCTCTGCAAATACTTCATCTATCTTTTTATTTCTTTCTTCTTCTTTAAGTCTCTTATAATGGGTATCTACATAAGATTCAGCGAGTCCTTTTATTTTAGAGGCAGTAAAAATGGGTCTTTTTTCTTCCGGAACTTGAGAAGAAGGTGTCTGCTCTTTTTGTTCTTTAGGCAAACTTGCTTGAAGATGTTGAATTAATCTGAAAGTCTCAGCCCCCGCAAAATAACGAGAAATAAGGGGCATACGATAAACAATTGAACCTACCCTTAAATTTCCCCAACTATCTGGATTTTTAGTGGCGTTATTATAAAGTATACCCATCCCAGAGGTTATAGTTAGGGTTGCCAACCAGCCAAAAGGACCGCTGGCAATACCTAAAGTGGCTAATCCCGCTACTGCTAATTTAGCCAAACCTATAGAAGTAAGGAATACTACGGGAGAAATTTTCCCTACCTTTGGCAATTCTATAGGAAGTAACCACTTAGGTTGGGCATATAATAATTTCCTCCTTATGAAATCAAGTTGGATACGCTCTTTTTCTTTAGGCTCAGTAGTGGTATGATATCTGCGGAGCATCTCAAAAACCTCGGCTACGGTGGCTGTTTTTTGCACAAAAGAATCTGGTGCTTTCCAAGAAGAAACCGCCTGCCACTCAAAGAAAGAAGGCAAAACTGCATCTATCTGACTCTGTAATAATTCTACCCATTCAGGAGTAAGATAACCTGCTTTAGAAGATATCCTGGCTAATTCGGTTATTCTTAATATCTCATCCCTTACCTTAGGGCTATTAGCAATCATAAGCCTACCAAAAAATGCTGGGATTGCCTGGATTTCCGCAGTGTCTCCTACACCAAAAATACTTGAAATTCTTTGCATTCTTCTTTCCACTTCCGTAGAATTAAGTCTATATCCTTTATTTATCAAACCACTAACTGCACGGGCATCGCGGAATCCAAGCCGAGGAGCATCGCGGAATCCAAGCCGAGGAGCGGGGAATATCACCTGCTCAGTTAAAGAGAAAGAAGGAAGTTCTCTTTTTGCTCTTCTTATTGCTAGCCACATTAAAGGATTAACTCTGGCTTTTCCTAAACTTACTCTTAAGAATAGATATTCAGGATTAGTAATCAAATTTTGATAAATTACTCTTTTTTCAGATTCACTTAATCTTTTAAACTCTTCAGAGTTTAATACTTTTTGATGCAACTGCGATAAAGCCACTGCTTGGGTTAATCTTTCGAAATCAAAATTGGGATTAACTAAAAAGGCTAAAGTATCCGCAAGTTGTTTTCTCTGTTGTGGAGTGTAGCCAAGAGGGATAGCCTGTGTAATAAACTGATGGGCAGTTTCCAATATTTTTTGTATTTTTTGTATTTCCGTAAGACTTTGAACTTGCTCCTGAGCCGGAATCTCACTTCTTACACTTCTTAATCTTGCTACCAAATAAGACAGTGATACCAAAGAAACTTCTTCTGTAACTTCAGAGCCATTATTTTGAGCAGTTAAAATAAGTTGTCCATTATGGAGTTTTACATTTATATTTGTACCATTTAAGGATATGGTTTGCGGAGAGCTTAATTGAGAAAGTTGTAAAGTTTGAGTCTGAGAATTGCCATTATGCGAATATTGGAATATGAGTTGATCATTTTCATTTTGGTTTTGGAAAGTAATTGTGATGGGTAAATTTCCTAATTGAACCTGAACCGGTGGTCCCTGAGGAGATTGGGAACTGAAAAATCCGGCTACTGTTCTTAAAACCATATTATCTTCCATATTATCTTTAGGTAAAGCAGAAAGTCTTGCGCTATGGATGGCTTCATAAAGCTTGGCTTTTTCTTCATCCGTTAAAGGAGTTCCTGAAACCCTTTCTCTTTCTTCACTTATCGTCTTTATAACTTGGGAAACTTTACTATCTCTCGAAACATCTTCCGGAACTCTTGTCTCTTCAGATAATACATAACCTTCAAATCGCTTGGCTGCTTGCGTAATTTCTTCTAAATTACGGGCGGTCCGGAAAGAAACGCTATCATTTTGTTTAATTCCTTCATAATTACCTAATACCTTTTCAGCAGAATCTCTATGCTCTTTTGCCATAACTCTATTAAGTACACTTATTTCTTTATTCCGCACAATCCTGTCAAATATATTTTTTGAAAATTTTGCTACAGATTTTAAGGTCTGCTCTAAAAGTACTCTTCCTTCTATACCATAAGGAGAAAGAGCAAGTTCAGAGGTGCGTTTTTGGTTTATCGCCTCATCAAGCATAGCCTGCAATATCTTTCTTTCCTTTTCTGTAGTGGCTCTCCTTAACATCTCTTTTAATGGCTCAATTACTCCCCTTGACCAGGCTGCCTCGCGAGTATGATGAAGGATTGCCTCTGAACTTTCCATAATCTCGCGATAATGAGCATTTTTAAGTAAACTTTTAACATTACCTGTATGCTGTCTATTTGTTCCTTTTTCAACCCACTTATTTGCTGTTTCGACATCAGCCTTTATCATACCATTTCTTGACTGCTGCCCTAACTCTTCTTTTCCCATCAATCCATTAATCTCTCTCCTAACTCTTTCAGTTAACCTTACACTGCGCGAAGAATCAAACATTACCCAACGTTCATCATTCTGTCCTTGACGATTATTCCGAGCAATTGCCTGCAAAAGGTCTGAATATCTCCAGTTCTCTGCATCCGCTATGATTAAATCCCGGCTTCCTTGATAATCAATTCCTGTTGCACCTTTGATATTAGAAAGAATAATTTTACCTGCATTTTCTTCTGTAGCTAATTTATGAACATCTACTTCCGGTGTGCCTCCTTCTATAACTTTTACTTTTTCACTATATCTTTCTTTATATTCTTCTTTTAACCTTTCTCTTATCCGCTTAAACATCTCTGGGTCTTGACAGAAAATAAGGATACCTTTTCCATTATTAACTGCCTGCCTGACTTTTTCTAATATCTTTTCCATTCTATCCCCACTCTTCACTTTTAACACCGTTGCCTCAAATTTACTTAAACTTATTACATCTACTCCTCTACCCATCTGCAATTGATGCATCATCCTTGCCTGCTCTAAGGTTCCAGAAAAACCTAAAACGGATGTTTTGGGTGAGAATTTCAATACTTCGGCTAAAGTTGCCTGAGCAGAAGTGCGGGTAGTCTCTAAGTTTTCCAAACTCACACCTTCTTTTATCGCCAAAGCAGATAAATATATTGGATCACTAATTACCCTGTCTTTCTGAAGGTCTCCTCTTTCCATTGGAACTATAGTCTGTTTTCCACCCTGTGTTATCACTTCATATCTCTCATTCGGTCTACTAAACATTGCCTCAAAGCAGGCATAAGCAATTTCTGCACTTATCTTGTTTTGCCTTAATAACTCAATTGCTTTCTCATTAAGCCCCCATTTTCTCTCTCCATCATAATAAACCATTGCTTCTTGATTTTCCCTTACTTTTCCTAAATTATCACTAATTTTACCTTTAAATAATTCATTTATCTTCTCCCAAGCAGTCCTTATATCTGACTCACTTATACCCATTTTTTCTAAAGCCACTTTTAAACTCACTCTATCCTTTCCTACAATATAGGTAACCTTATCCGAAAAAGGAATATGTAATTCATCTATGCGCACCACATCCTGATTCTTTAATATATTAAGAAGTGCTTCATCCTCAGTATTGCGGATATGCCCAAACTGGGTCTGGCTAAAAACTACGATTTTCGTTGGATCTGTTAATACCTCTCTTAATCCTTCTAATCCTCCAGCATCCCCCCTTAGCATCAATTCATCTCCATTTACTAATGTAAGACCGAATCTTTCTTGCAGAAATTCTCTTACCTCAGGATTTTTCTCAGGATTTCTCTTACCAATTGTTTGCCCTTCTGCTTCAGAATTTTTCTTACCACCTACCAATCCTTCTACTTCACCTGGTTTTACTACCAAGACTTGATTTGCCTTAGGATTAATAATATGACGGATAACTATCTCCATTGCACCTGCAAATGTCTTTCCACCGCCTGCTCTTACACTTACACTTCTCTCAGATAATAAACCGAAAACCATTTGAATCTGACCCATTGCTATATCTGTGTTAAATCCATTAGATTTTTCCTGTTGATTTTTCTTTTTCTTAAAAAATTCAAATCCTTCTCTTAAAACCCTACCGGCAATTGTTGCAATATCCCCTGGGGTTAAAACTTTAGAAGTATTCTCTCTTATCCTTTCAATTAACTTAGAAGGTTCAGAAGATGTAGAAGTATTATTAGAAGGTTCAGAAGATGTAGAAGTATTATCAGACTGGTGGCTATTAAATGCGCTTATAACTTTATCTAATAATGAATCAGTTGAAATTTCTCCTGTTCCTTCTAACTGAAGTTTACCTTCACGCTCCGCTAACTTAACTTTTCCCTCTCTCAATGCCTGGCTTATTTCCCTCTCTATCATTTTTGCATTATAAGCCTTTATTACCTCACCTGCCCAAGGACTTTGAGAATCTATAGTTATAGTGTGATCATCAATTTTGATTTCAATTGATTTGCGTGTTTGAAATGGTTCTAATTCACTTAGGTCTAAACTCCAAATCCTATCTATTACTTTTCTTTCTCTTACATCACTTAACATTTCATATCTTACATAATAGCTTCTTCCGAAATTTCCTTTAATTCTAATAATATTCTCTCCGGAAGGATTTCCTGCAGTTCTCCAAGCCTCCTCGATTTTTCCAAAAGAACAATCCTTATTAATTGCCATTAATACTGCAGATTGAGCTAACTGACGATAATTATCATTATCTAAGGGAAGGGGTAAATGGGGATTGTTTCTTAAGTAGTTTATTAACGCATCCCTTTCTGTCCTTAAAGCCTTTGTTGCCTCACTTCCTTTTCTTTCTTCTTTTTTATATTTTCTTTCTTCTTTTTTATATTGTTCCCGTATAAATCTTATCCCCGCCTCCGCTCTCTGGCGGGCTAAATAATCCAATTCTCTATAAGAAGCACCGTTTAAATAAGCAGTAAGTTCTCTTTCTTCTGCTTTAAGATAACCAAGACGTGCTCCTTGCGCCTCTTTTTTTTGACTTCTAACTTCTTTTAACCTATTTACTCTTTCTCCAATTATCTCTTCAATAAAGTTTTGTACTTCCTTATTAGATACATCTATCTCTCTCCCATTAATTAGAAGTTTAGAATAATCGACTTCCTTACCACCATTTACCAAATTTCTAAATCCTCCATTAAGCCTTTTCTCTTCTATCCCTCTGAGCAAAATACCATGCAAGACATCTTCAAAGTGAAGAGTAATACTGGTAGTTACTTTTTCTCCTTCAGCAGTAGTAATTGGCACATTATGAAGGGTTACTTTACCTTCTTCTCTTAAAGTTTTAAAAAGATTTTCATTTGTAAGTAAATTTTCCACTGCATCTTCAGGTAAATTACCTAATCTTGTAATCGCCTGTATATAGTGCTCTTTTAAAGATAATAAACGGAGATGGTCAACTGTAGATTTACCACCAAAATCCTCTATTGCCTTTCTTACTTCTTCACGTCCAGAAGGAACTAAATTATCTGCACCCCTTGATCTTGATTTTCCTTCAGGAAGACTTAAAACCCTTCCTGCTAAATTTATATATCTTTGAAGCTCTGCATCTTTTAAACCCTGTGTTAAGAATTCTCTGAATCCGGTTATATCTCCGCTTACTTTCATCCCATCCTTTAATTCTATTCTTTTTCTTTCTACCCTACCATTTCCTTCTTCAGGAAAGACAATAATAAACATTTTACCATCATCTGTTCTTACGAGCTGGCTTCTTTCTAAATTAATAGAGGTTGAGCTTCCATCGTAAGAAAGTTCTACTTGTCCAGCGGTTTGTTTCTTTTGAGCAGAGAAAGTCAATACAAGAGTTTCGGTTTGCCCTACCCTTCTTACCACTTTTAACTGGCCATTTTCATTTTTTAACTGGCCATTTTCATCCTCAACACTAAGTACAGGTTTATCACTCCTTAACCAAGCCAGCGTCCCTATTGCTTCTTTAAAGGCAGAAACATCACCATACTTAAATGCATCAACTAATCTTTGAGCCACAAGTAGGATATCCTCGTGTGTAAGGTTTTGGCTGGGATTACCCAGCTGGTTCCTGGTCTCTTCGTTAAGCTTACCTGTCTCAAGTAATTCTTTCGCTGCTTTTATATCAACCTCTCCTGCATTTTCTCTATCATACATCTTAGCCAAAAATCCTGCTACTACATCAACTGCATTATTATTATTCAAAGCTTTTGCTAAACCATATTCTGCTCTTGTATTGGCAAGTTCTATAAATTCTTTACGTTCTATTATATCTTGTTTCCATAGAGTTCTTAAAAGGGCATCATCAGGATGAAGCATCCGTGGAGAAGAAAGCATTAAAACTACCCAACCTAAATCTGAACGCTCATTTTGACTAAAGGCGACTTTGGCATAACGGTTGGCAGGAGAGTTTAAATATGTATCTATACTGCTGGTTTTCAACTCGCTGGGCGTCTTACCCCACAAAACATCCGTATAAAGACCTAATCTTTCTACTGACCTCAATCCCCGCTCAATTCCTTCTACTATTCCCGCTACTCTCACCAAAGAACCTGCCTCCAAAGTCATCTCTCCTAAAATAGAACCACTCAATTTTTCATTTAGATTAAGCGAAAATTCTCTCAATTTTTGTATAACAGTCTGGGTACCATCTTCTCCAAAAAGTTTCCCTGAAGCATCATAATAATTTGCAGAATTACTAAACAGACTGATTAAAGGACCAACAATTACACCTGATTTGGGCGCCTGTAACATATTTGGCCAAACTGTATTGACAAAATATTCAGAAAAACTCCTGAGAGGAACCCATTCTATCTTACCGGTCTTAGGATTTATCTGTTGGGTTCTAAATAAAGTATATTCTCCATTAATCCTAAATCCTAAGATTGGCTGGTCATCAAAACCAAATAATCTATCTGCACTATGCTCTATTACTCCTATACTAGTATCAATTACCGGCTTGGCTAATTCCATTACGCCTGAAACAAATGGCCATTTAATTGCGCCTTCTATAGCGTTTATATATAGTTGTTGCCAACCAGAGACTTTAAATCCTAAGGGCTTGGTTCGAAAAACTCCAAAATGCGCCTCTACTTCTGGCTGGGCAAGTTCAGAAAGATTCTTACCTACCTGCTGAAAATATTTTAATCCTGAAGGATTGGCCAACCATCCCACCAACAACCCATAAAAACTACCTTTTAATCCACTTACCACATATTCACCCGGACGAGACTCACCAAACCGCAAGTTGCCGATTAATAGGTCCTTACCTATATTAAAAGAAGCACCTCCTCCCGCTAAACCCAACAACCTACCTGCTCTTGCCTGCCAACTCTTTAAAAGAACTAAATTATCTCCATTCTCCAGCTCTACGCCCCTTAAGAATCTCGCTACTTTATTATTAGTAAAGAGAAATCTTGCATATAAAGCCCAGGTAGCAGTATCAACCATATCCTTGAAAGTAACTTGGCGACCTAAAATTAAAGCATCTATAATACCATTTTTTACCGCCACCGCTGCTACTGGCCAAGTAATAAAAGTTAAACCTCTTTGTGCCAGCCATTTTGCTTTCGCAAAATTGCTATTGGGTATAGGATAATTAGGATTAAATAAAATATTTAAGCCTCGGCCTACCTTTGAATCCATAAATTTAGGATAATAACCCCCTACTGCTCCCACTAAACCTAAACCTGCACCTAAAATCCCTCCTATACTTGCACCTGCCTGCCAGTTATAATGTCCTCCTTTAGGATTAAAATTAGTGCCTTGGCCAAAATCCCAACCTATGAAACTCTTACCGCTAAATGCAAAAGTTTGACCAAAACTCAGATTACTTGACCTAATTGCATTGGCATTCAGAGCATTATCAAACACCATATTAACATTACCTGCTGCTGTACCCCAGGCAAAGCCATTCCTTACCACTGCCATCATCCAACTCTTATTTCCGAATGTCTCTAATGCGCGCATTCCTAAAACACTAAGCGCTACTATAGTAAAAATACTGATATCTTGATGCAGGGATAAAATACCATTCCCTGAAGCCAAAGCGACCGCGTTTGCCACAGTAACACCCATTCCTCCCCAAGCTCCAGCTGAAAGAGGAATCTGCCATCCCTTTGGAGCAAATAGGAACTGTAAAACTTCTCGGGTTAATCCAACAGTAGACCGAGAAGCTAAACCTAAAGTGCCAGGAATATATGCTGCGCCTAAAACACCCAAACCCTCGCCAAGATTTAAAGGCTTACCTCTAAAAGTTGTACTCATTATATTTCCAAGTTGATAAGCTGAGTAAGCTAATTTTCCTTGAGAAATTAGTATCTTCCCAACAAAACCTAAATCTCTAACGGTTGATAAATAAGCTCCTCCTATCGGAACACCTGACAATCCAGCTATTGTAACGGCTTCACCTGCAGTTAAATTTTCACCGGTTAAACCATGTTTAATAAGCGCGTTACCTCCCACACTTAATCCCGCAGCACCCGCCCCCAGACCAACAATTACAAGAGGTGTTGCTGTGCCAGCACTTATAACCTCAATGGCTACTACTCCCAGCCCTATTCCTCCTGCTACTAATACTCCACCTACTCCCATCTCTTTATAATTAGCATTGGGGTAGGTATAAACCAAACGGGCAAGTAAAGACTCTTTGGAACATAAAAATCCGGAAGTAAGAGTGTATCCTGCAGCTATAAGGTACTCGTTAAAATTACGCCAACCGCCTTCAGCTAATCGCCGCATCTCTCTATCAAACTCTTGATAACTCTTCTCTGTTTCTGCTAACATTTCAGGCAAAGCATGGGCATAAGCGCGGGCGTATTTATTATCATAAATCAGTCTCGCTAAACCAAAAATATTATTTTGTTCTATTCCTGCAGCTTGCATATGACCTTTTAAAGCTTCAGCTTCATTATGTGTTGCTTTTGGTATCAATGTATTTACCAAATCAACAGCGTAAAGGGCATCACCAAGAGGAAGTCCTGTATTTATTACTCGTTGAGCAAACTCCGGAGCCGGCATCTTCGCTTTTTCCCCGCCAATGCTTCCGGGCAAACCAACCTCTTGTAGTTTATGTAAGGCTAACTCAGTAGCACCTCTTCCAATAGAAGGCTCTAAACTTGCTAATGTAGATAGGGAATCAAGACTTAATCTATCTTCTATTTCATTACGTGCCCGCCAACACAAAATCCGCTCAGCTAAACTCCAACTGTTCAGTCCTTGCATTACAGATTCATGGGCCTTAGGAATAAACTCTAAAGCCATTCTTCTGTTACCTTCTATATGCTTAGCTATCCTCTTTGCCTGACCTTCTGGATCTTTTGCTATCTGTTCCAAAGTGGGTGCAACTCTATTATCGAACCAAGTTTGCGAAGCTAATCGATAAAGATTAATTATTCCCTCAACCCTAAATCCTTTCTCTGTAAAATCCCTTAGCCATAATTCTGGTTTTCTATTATATCTTGAGGCAACAAATTGGCGTATATTTGGATCTTTTGGATCTTGTAGTTGTTGCTTACGATAATTCATGAATCTCGCTGCCGGAATGAACCCGCCTTGCACACCTGTCCATAAATAAGGCTCACCTTTTGCATCTAAATATAATCTCCCTTTATAACCTTGAGGATTCCAAACTGCATGCCATAAAACTTTGCTTGTCTGTGAATCTTTTATAACACCGAATCCACCGTATGCATCAGGAGTACCGGTTTGACCTGGAGAAAGATATATCGCATCCGCCGCTAATTGAACATAATTACGCGCTACTATCCTATCGATACCTTTACTATTAAAATAAACCTCATCAACATTACTTCTGGGTATAGTCACTACACTATGAGGAGATACTCCCGCCAAACGATAAAGCGGAACGCCTACCGCTGCCGGCTGTCCATCTTTATATCCGGTAAATGTAACCGTAATCGGACCAACACCTAAGTGGTGTTCAGGCCCATACTTTAATCCCAATTCTCTATTTATATGCTGGGAAATCTGTCGCGTAACTTCTTTACCTCCGGGAAGAGAAGAAATATCCGCAAACAAATCCGGTCCACCTGCTTGCCAATATAAAGTTGGCTGAAAACCCTCACTTACGCCTCTAATTTGTGGTGGTCTATCTGGAGCAAATCCAGAAACCTCTACACCTCTCGGAGTAATCTCATAACCAAAAGCATAATGTCTACTTCTATCTTCACTACCATCTTTTCTTACACCTACATATTGATAGACAATGTCTCCTGGCCGAGCACCAAATTCTCTCCTTTTTGTGACTACCATTGCTGCTCTGAAGCCATACGAACCATATTTTCCTTTAACCACAACCGGACCGACTGCACTATTTGAACTTTCAAAATTAAAATAAGGACTTATAGCAATAACTACAGGCTGTCTAAAAGGAGAAATTAGAACTTCTGGTGCGGTTCCTTCAGGAGTCGTTCCTCTGGTTATAACCCCTCTTCCTCCTTGGAATTGCCACTTATCATTTTCTTCTCGCTGAGCAGATACAGAGCCGTGGTGATAGCTGATAGGCCTATCATCTGGACCATAATTTAAAACCGCCCATTCACTTACTCTTCTTCCGGGTGTATTAGGAGAATAATGAACGCGTGATAGCGGACCTCTTGGATTTAATGGACTGGGGTGAGGAATAATACGCTCTACTCCGTCCTGTCTGCCAGTAGCAGGATTATAATGAGGTATCTCTTCAATCTCCCCTAAAACAGGACTAAACCAACTTCTAATTCCACCCTTTTCTGGCCCACCACCAGTTACAGTCTTAGGCATTCTTACTTGTAGTTCTTGTGTTAGAGGTCTTTCTCCCCATTGATATCGCTCATATTTCCTTTTAGAAAATTCACTTTCTTGCCCACCAAAATTTACGGTAACTGGATATTCTTTGCCATTTATAGTAACTGTTCCATTTCTCTCACCTACTTGAAGATTAAAGAATCCTGCGTGATGACCTTCTCTAATAGCACCGCTTTTACACAATCTCTCATATTCACTCCAAGGTAAAGTCCAAGCCTCTCCCCCTGCGCGCAAAACTACATAAGAGGGTGTTCTTGCTTTTGACCTACTCTCTCCTACATTAATACCTAATTTTCGTGCGTATCCTGAAAAACGTGAATCAGAATAAGAAATAATTTCATCACGCACAGGTTTACCTGTATTTTTGTTGTAATCTTTTACGCGGATTCTACCATCAGAAAGAGGAATTACTATTCGGGTAGTAGGTTGGTTACGCCAGGTAGAACCGTAGGAAATATAAGCCTTTCCTGAAGCTCCTGTAGAGGAAGTAGATCTATCCTGATGTCCGAATAACTTTACCCCTTTTCCTTCTATTACGCCTATTTGTACTCCACTCCTTCTATCAAAAACCTTATTACCTTCTATCCAAACTGGACGACCATTACTAAGTCTTGCATTGTATAAACTCCCCCTTCCTGTCTGCGGTTGTCTTGCTCTTTCTGTCTGCGGTTGTCTTACTGGACCAACCCATCTATCACCTTGACGAGTATAAGTTATCCCCCCTACCAATAATTTTATTGGCTCTCCATTTTTATCTAATGCTAAAATCTTAGCATATTTTCCATCTTTTAATCTGATATAATCCCCTACTTTTAGAACGATCTTAAACCTCTCCGGTGAAGCTATTCGGTCATAAAGTATTCCTGCAGGGAAACCATTGTTATATACAAGCCTTAAAGCTCCTGGCTCTCCTCCTCTTGACCGTCTTCCCAATTGATAATCAATATAATTATCGATTAACCAAATATTCTTTTCTTTTACAAAATGTTTTAAATCTACTGGTTTATCATTTGTATCATAAGTAATAATTTGCATTTTATTATCGTGTTGCCACTGTCGCATCGAACCAGAAACTCTACCTTTCTCAAATTCTATATTCTTTAAGCTTCCATCTTTGAGAATGGCTGATACCATAGCCTGTGTAACCCCTTTAGAATTTGTAGAAAGATTTATGATGGGAATTTCTCTGCCATTAAAATCAACTGAATTTAAACTATAGGCACTCTTTAAATCTGCGTTCATATAGCCTGTAGCAGATGCGCCTTTTGAAATCTTTATTTCAGGGCGATTTATCTTGCGCAACGCTACAATCTTAGCTTGAACATAAGTCTGTAATCTGCCTTTTTCATCAGTACTAATATAAACAACTGGAAATTCTTTATCTCTCCATTTGAATGTCTCTATTGTTGAGGCACTTTTTGCATCTGCACTAATATATGCAGGTAAAGTTTCTCCTAAGGCAATTCTACGGGCAATTTCTGATTCAAAAATATCGGCGAATCTTTTGGAACCAGAAACAACCTTATCAAACTTAATTCGACCTAAGCCTATGAGTTGAAGTTTCTTTGTCTCTCTATCTTCATAGATGTTAAACAGAGGATACTCTCTGCCTTCGAATTCTTGGAATTTTAAAGGTGAGGCACTCTTTAGATCTGGTCTAATGTAGCCAAGGTATGTGCCAGCAGGAAGCTCATTTAAGGCGAGTGTTATGCCTTCTTCGGTTCTACTACCAGAGATTTTTGGGATGGTGATATTACCCAATGCAGAGAGTATGAGTTTCTTTGTCTCTCTATCTTCATAGATGTTAAACAGAGGATACTCTCTGCCTTCGAATTCTTGGAATTTTAAAGGTGAGGCACTCTTTAGATCTGGTCTAATGTAGCCAAGGTATGTGCCAGCAGGAAGCTCATTTAAGGCGAGTGTTATGCCTTCTTCGGTTCTACTACCAGAGATTTCTTTTAAAACTTCTATATCCCCTAAATATACATAGCTTTCCTTATTATTAAAATAAATTCGGGTTTCTTCTCCTTTCTGCCCCACTTTTAAATTACTGACTAACGCTTCTCCCTCAAAGACTTGCGCTCTTACTTCCATATTTTTAGAAGGCCTAACACCAATTGGACTTGTATGATCTACTATTATCGTTCCACCTAATCGTACATCAGGTAAGAAAAACTGAATATGCTGATTTTCGGGTGTTTTTAATACGGAATTATTCGGTAAATTCACTCCGTATGCGCGACGTGCTAAAGGATCATAGCGAAGAGTAATTTGAGGAGTAGGATTCTGTCCATCACAAGGAATTGATCCTTGTCCTTCAGTCGATAACAATGTATTTTTTGGATTTTTTGAACCTGGTTTAGCATAAGCAATAGTCTTTGGACCAGTAGGAACTCCGTCTCCTTGAGATTTTTCTCCTGGTTTTGGTGTAAAGTTAGTCCAATATTTACCTGTCCCACTTACATACCCTGGTTGATCTAATCCAACAAATATATATTTTTTAGGAGAAAATGTATCCCAATCCTGCTGACCTATTTCTCTTGATTTAATATAAGAGTCTTGAGCAAAATTAAATTCTTTAATGAATTGATGAATAGAATCTAAAGAAATACCTGAAATACCCCTTCCTTTCTGAAAAACTTCATAATCAATTTTACCTTCTGTATATGCGTTTCTACTTCCTTTATCAATAAATTTATGCATCTCAAACCAATCTTTTCCGTATTTCTCATTATACACTCCAGTTAAACGATTCACAATTAAACGACTAAGGTTGCTGGTTGCCTGATAATGAAGAGCGGAAAAGAAATTATTCATTAAGGCACCAAAAAATCCTGGAGTTTCTGGTTGTTTATAACTCTTTTCTATTCTTTCTATTTTTTCCTCACCAGTAAGAGGATTGACCAGATGTTTTTCCAGTATAAATTTAAATTTAGGAGCGGGATAATAGTAACCCAAAAATTCCTCTCTCCCCCAACTAGTATTAGGTTGACCAGTTGCCTGCCGGTAAAAATCAATCATTGTGGAAGCAAAGGAAGCATCGGGTACTTTAAAATAATAAAGATTGCCCTTGGTATTAAGTATAGCTAAATTCCCACTAAAGAAACTACCTATACCGCTACGCAAATTTGTCTCAAACATTGCCTTGGCTAAATCTGAATGGGACATTGACTCTGAATCTTTCCCTATACTACTAAGATATCCATACAGAGTACTGGTAACTGCTAAATTAAATACCGCTGCCGTATAAGGACTTAATCCGATTGTATCCAAAGCCAACCTATTAAGTAAAGCAGAAGAAACTCCGTAAGCAAAAGCATTGATTAAGGTATCTCCAATACCTTTTAAATTTCCGCTTACTAAATTAGAAAACACTCCTGATGCCAAAGAACCCATTGCCTTAGCATAAGGAGCATTTTTACCACCAAATTTATCTTCTGCATAAAGCCTTATTGCCTCTCCTAAATAACTTGTAAAGGAAGGCATCTGCCAAGGTTGAAAAGCAGTTCGATCAAATTGATATACTCCGCCTGCAGTATAAATTTTATCTTTATCTCTAAAGCCAGGTATCTGCTCCTCGTTAGTTAATCTTACCAATCCAAATCTATTTCCTCCTAAACTCTTAAAGGCAAAATCTCCTACGATGTTGGAAGCAAGATTAGTAATTCCTGGAAAAACCTTAATATCCCATTTACGGTTATATCCATATTCCTGAACCGCAGAAGTTACCGCCCAAGTTATACCTTGAGTTAACATCGCCTTTTGATTCCATTTAAAATCAAACCCACCGATAAGTGTTCCTGCTAAAAACGCTCCACCGATATTAGAGATAGTACGATTAAAACCTATCGCTTGCATTAACTTAGGAGCACCATAAGAAATAGCATAATTACGGATAAAAGTATTCCAAGAAGAACTTGAAATAGGTGTGTGAGCGGTGAAGTAAATCCCCATAAACATTCCAAAACTCTCTAAATTAGCATCCCGGCGTGACCTTGCCCCTAAAATCTTCTTTGTCTCTTGTTCAGAAACTATTTCTCTAAGGGATGGGCTCTCCACTAAAGCATATCCAGAAAATCCTTCCAGGAATTTCTCTTTGGGTAAAAATTCCTCTCTATGCTCATCAATATAGTAAACTTTCTCTTCAGAAATACGGGTCACTAAAATATAGTGGTTATCTTTTAAATGGGCAATGAAAGGTGTTAAGGTGTTAAGGTGTTTAGGAGTTAAGGTATTAAGGTCAATTTTTACCGGATAAAGTTTCTGTCCGAAAAATTCCGCAGTTTTAGATAAAGCATATAAAGAGTTTTTGATTTCTTTGGGATTTCCTTCTGGTTTTACCACCTCATTTAAAATATCGATCGTTAAAGCCAAAACCGCAATATCCTGCTCAATAGGGACTGCCCTGCCAGGGGACTGTCCCTTATAAGCCAAATAATCATAAAGCGCTTTGGCACCACAAGGTTTTCCTTTAAGCCAGTTATAAATCTCTTCTATCCTTTCCTTGCTCATCTTTAAGGGTCTTTCTAACTCTATGGTTAAGTGATCAGAAATCTTTATGGCGGTGATGGGTTTGTTGGTAATTGAGGTGAGGATATTTTTTATGGCTAAGGGGATATCTATGGAAGAGATATCTTTAAGGAAGGAAGGGCTAAAGATTGAACTTACTACTGGTTTCTGCCAGAGGACGCGCCAATCGTATTCGATTGCTTGGGCTATCTGCTCAGGAGCAAAAACCGCCAGCACAATTAAAGCCACTACCCTAATCCAAGTCTTAAAACTTGACTTGAATTTTGGCTTTTCTATTGGAGTTTCTTCTTTATTTTTTGGTGGATGACTTGCCTCTTCCATTTTTTACTTTATTAAATAAAAAAGGGAAAGAGATTTCCCCCTTTCCCCCAAAAATCCTTTTTTGTTTTTTTAAGGAATTTTCCATTCTTTTATTCTTTTAAAAACTTATTAATAAGTTTCTAAAATAAAAACCGGATTGTCGAATACTTAAGTCTTTTTCCGAATTTTCCGTCGGAATTTAGCCTTAAGGATTCGGCAACCCGGCTATCCTTTTCTTTAAAAGGACCCGTGGCTTTGTGCCCTCCGATTACTCGGAGTTTACCTTTTCGATCCGTGGCTTAAATTCTACAATAAGTATAACATATAAAGAGTAATTTGTCAAGAGGGATTTTTTTTCAAAAGAAAACCTTTTCTTTTTTTCTCTTCTCTTTAATTTCCAATCCCTTTTATTCCTGCTTTATTTTGAAGACCGTTTCTCCATCCATACAGAGACCATTTCTCCATCCATACAGAGACCGTTTCTCCAGCTATACAGAGACCGTTTCTTATAATATTGGTTAATTTCGTTATTTTCGTTAATTTCGTTGAGTTCGTTTTTTACTCCCTAACTCCCTAACTCACCTAACTTCCTAACTTACCTAACTTCCTCACTACTCACTACTAAAAAAGAAGGGGCTTGTCCACCACGGGACATTTTAAATTTTCTAATTTCCTTATATTTTTAAGCCCCTTCTTTTATCAGATTGGACATTTTTGTATAGTGTTTTTCTATAGTTTTAATTAAAATCAGTTAGAGTTTCGATATTATTAATTACTAAAGAAACAGTCTTTATATACTAAGAAAAACGGTCTTTCAGATTGGACATTTTTAAATTTATTTTTCTCTCAAAGAACGAGGCAAAATTTTTGTTAAACCTAATCTAATTGCATTCTCTTTAATTTTATTTGTGCTATCAGGATATTTATTTATAAAATTTTTTATTACTTCGGATGCCTCATCCGGATGTTCTAATAAGAATACCTTTGTTCGATGGGGATCAGTAAAAGGTGACTTACCTTTACCATCCCATTTAGCCAATTTCCTTATTGCTTCAAAGAGTCGGCCTTGACCTTGAGGAGTAAGTTTATCATTCAGTTTAGAATTATTGGATATTTTTTCCCAAATTTGAGAAACCACCAATTGCTTTGCTTTTTCATACTCCTCTCCTGAAGATTGCCCTGTAAGTTCCTTTGCTTTCAGAGAAGCAAAAATCCTCAAACCTTCTTCCAAAACTTCGGGATGAACACTTAAAAACTTAATAGTTTCTTGAGCAAGTTCATTTTCCTGACCAACATAAATCTTTCTTGCTGTTTCAATAGCTCTTTCTATTCCACCTTTAAATTCACTTATCTTTTTATTATGCAATTTTGGAGGCTTATCATAAACGAATTTCCATGTTCCTTCTTTTTCATCCCATATATAAACCTTTCCTGTCCGATTATCGTAAGCCCAACTATCTCCATTTTTATCCATCCATGTGTAAGTATAATAAGGTTTAGAGGGTCCAGGTGGAGTTTCTTTAGGAAATACTGTCAAAGGATCACCTAAATTATTGGGAATCGTAGGCTGAGGTTGTTCTAGTTTATTAGTAGAAGTGGGAATTTCAGGCGAAGAAATTAAAGGTCTATTAGAAGAAGCAACTTGAGGTTCACCAAAATTTGTAGGAAATCTCGGTTCAAAAAACTCTGGTCTTTCAAGTGGAGACTCAAAAGACAATACTGGTTTTTCTCTTCGAAGTACATGTCTACCTCCTAATAAATCCTGTAGAATATCAACAACTTCTCCTTCTTTTTCATAACTATCTTCTAAAATAAACCAATGCGCTCCGCCTTGTACAAAAGCAGAACGGTCCAAAATAAATTCTCGACGTAACTGCGCAAGGTTGTAAAGTAATTCTTGGCTTTCACCTAAAGCTTCTTTCGGAATCTCATCTATTATTTTTAATGTATCCGGTGAGGATTCTAAAATACCTACAAGAAAAACCGGGTTAGTCGATAACCATAAAGCTAAAAACCGCTTCCCAAATTCCTTATTTTGTGTATCTATTAATTTCTCAATCAATTCTTTACCCCGCGGATATTCTTCTATCCTTCTAATCAACTCCCTTATCCTATTATCTCGGCGACTTAAAGTTTGAATATAAGGTTTCTGAATATTACCGTTAAGAATATCCATTATATTACTTACTGCTTGGTTATGGAAGGCATTCATTAATTGAGACATAAAAACATCTTCTATACCCTTGCCTTCTATCGTCATTAATTTAACAAACTTATATCTCCTATACAAATCATCGGGAGTAAAAGGAAGGAATTCCGCAGTCCAATAAGAAGGTATACCTTGATTATCATAAATAAACTTTGGCTGCGCTCTACCTAAAGTAAAAGCTTGGGCAGTTGCTTTTACCACTGCTTTATCCATTAATGCCAAGGCTAAAGAAAGCCGTTTTTCGGGCGCTGGTTTAAGATAATCACTTAAAGGTAGAGACAAATTACCTAAATTCGAAAGCAAATCTTGTCTCTCCTCAGGAAGAGCAAAGATATTATTATCTTTTACAAAAAGTCCTTGTAAAAAACCTGATAAACCACAGCTAACCAAATAAATATCAAAAGGAGAAACATAAGTAAAATCTCCACCGGTTATTCTATCCGGTAATTTCTCCATCCATATACTAAGTAAACCCGCGATTGCTGCTTCTGTTAAACGCTGCCTTAAAGGCATAGTTAACCGTTTGATCTGATGTTCAGTATAACGCTTTAAAGCCTCCAAAACCTCTATTTTACTTTCTATTTCCTGCTTTTTCTCATCAGAAATTTCTTCTATATTTTCTTTTTGTTTATGAAGCTCACCGATCTCTTGCTCTATACTTTCCTTTCTGGCTTCAAGTCTGGCTTCAATCTCTGTCAGCATTTTTTTATCTAATTTTGGTTCAAGTATTGTTCTTATACCCAAACCAAAAACCCAACCTAAATCTTTCATTAAATCATTATCTGACATCAAAGCTAAAGTCTCCAGCCCTTGCGCAAGGAAAGAAATTTTAAAATCCTCCCAAAATTCTTTTTTTAGGTTCTCTAACGCTTCTAATCCATTAATAAGAGATTCTTTAATTTCCGATTGTTGTTGCTGTTCTAACTGTTTTTTTATATTCTTTTCCGCTTGTTTAAATCCATAATAATAAGTAACCAGTATTGCACCCTCATGAGAAAGAAACTCAGCTAAATGCGGATCAATTTTTTTGAGTGCTTGATAAAGAGATTCCTTAGCTAATCCGTAGATAAGTGCCTGTTGAGCGGATTGTAAAGCTTTCTGCCAAGGAGTTGTTTCTCCAGACAATCTCCCTGAGAAAAATTTAGAAAAAAAACTCTTGAGGTTTTCCCAAGGTTGTTTCCAAAAAGGAGCTTTTGCTACTGACTTATTTAATTCTTCTTTTTTAAATAACCTATCTATCTCCTTCTTTATTATATCTTGAATCTCTTTCGTTACATTCTCTACTCCTTTAGAGAGGCTTTTCTGTACTGCTTCATTACTGAGAATTTTTTTTGTTATCTCTTTAAATTGTTGAGGGTTAACTTGTAACTCTGACAGTAACTTTGATAGCTCTGGATCTTTCGCTAATTCATCCGCAAGTTTATCAATCGCTTGATTATCACCTTTTGCTACTTCATTTATCAGTTCTTTATACTTATCTTCAGTTAACAATTTATCATATTTTTTTAAAATCTCTTCTGCTTTCTGTTTCAACTGTTCTGTCTTAGTGAATGCCTGTTCAAAACGGGTACTCAAAAGTGTAGAGATAACTAAAGAGAGTAAAAATCTGATAGTCTGATTCTTTATATGTAAGGTATTAACAATTTCATTAGTTATCCGAGGAACGAGATAGGTATATACTGCGATCTCCAAAACACTCCATTCTGGATTAACCGCTCTACCTTGTAGAAAACCTGAAGCCAGAGTAATTAACCAATCTGCGGCATTGGGCTCTCTTCTTAAATCCTCGTGACGAGCAAAAGCAATCTGTTGAGAGAAGAAAATTACTATCAGGATAACACTAATAATTCTAAATATCTTTTTTTCTCTTAAAATTATCATCATTTTAATCCTTTCAACAATCCACCTTGCATAAACTGTAAAAATATTGGTCCCCCGATAATAATGGCGATCACCGGTAAGATACAAAAGATTAGGGGGATTAAAATCTTAATTGGTGCTTGCATCGCATAACGTTCTCCTTGATGAAAACGCTGTAGGCGTGTATCTTCAGAAAGAATAGCGAATGCTTCGGAAACCGGAGTACCCATCCTTTCTGCCTGAACCAATGTCTGCACAAATGAAGTTACCTCAGGGATATTTAATCTTTTTGCCATATCTTTTAATGCTTGCGCGCGGGGTTTGCCCCATTTTATCTCCTCCAAAACAAAGGATAACTCTTCAATTAAAGGATTGGGGGTAGTTTTTTCTATAATCCATTTTACCGCCGAAACAAAATCCAATCCCCCCTCAACACATAAACCCAAAAGGTCTACAGTTTCCGGTAGTAGTCGAGCAATCCTATATTTTCTTTGTTTAATCTTCTGGGTCAATAAAATCTCCGGTAAAATATAACCCAAACCTAAACTAATAAAAATAACCATAGGATCAAACTTACCAAAAAACGGAATAGATAAAATCGCCAAACATAACATCAAAAGTAATTTAAAACTAAAAAATTGGTTGGGAGTAATCTTTAGATGCGCTGCCTCCAATCTACTTTTTATTTTTGTTTCCAAGTGTAGCAATTCTAAAAGCTTCTGGCTAAAAGGTAAAGAAAAAACTAAACTGATCTTACTTTTCCTTTTGACTGAAGAGTTATCTGAAGAGAAAAAGAGCGTTTTTTTTATCGTTACCTCTTTAAGGGAGGTAGATAGACCGAAAGAAATTAAACCTATGGCTAAAATTAAGAAAAGAAAAATAAGTATAAGCATAATCCTCCTTATATATTTATAGTAGAAAATTTCTTAATCAAAATCATCCCTACTACCTGTAAGAAAACTGCTAAAAATAAAAGCATCCTGCCTATTTGGCTCTGAAACATAATATCAAAGTGGGAACGATTAAAAGTTAAAACCCACCAGACGAATAAAAAAGGTAAAGCAGACATAATGATCCCTTGCAGTCTTCCCTGTAAAGTCAAAGTCTTTATACTCTCTTTCAATTTACGGTTATCTCGAATAGTTGTGGAAAGTCTACTTAAAACTTTAGTCAAATCCCCTCCCGTCTCTCTGGCTACTAAAATAGAATTAATCAAAAGAGTTAATTCCTCCATCTGCATCTTTTCATTTAAATGTTTAAGGCTCTCTTCCAAAGTCATTCCCATTTTATTCTCTCTTATTACTATACCGATCTCCCAACTCATTGGAGGAGACATCTCTTCGGTTAAAACTTCCAATGCCTGCAAAAACGAAAGTCCACTCTTCATACAACTGGACAAAATCATAATTGCATCTAATATCTGTTGGTTAAATTTCTGTTTGTATTGAGCATCCCTTAATTTTAAAATGAGATTGGGAATAAATAAACCCAATACCGCTCCTATGAAAATAAATAATAAAGACTTAGTAAATAAAAATCCCAAGATTGCCAAAAGAAAAGGCAAAATAAAGTAAAGTTGAACTATCCGTTTAGGATTTTTATCATAAAACATCTTATCTAACTCTTTAGTAATAACCTTTTCTTTTTTCTCCTGCCAATACTTTAGTTTATTTAAAATTATTGGCATAATTCCTAAACTCAGTAATGTAATAGTAATCACTATTAATAGAATAATTAATATCAACATCTTCACTCCTCTTTTTCTTCTGGATAAATCTCTTCCATTAAATTTTTAGTAATAGAGATTAATGTGCGTGCCTTATAAGCTCCTCTAGGCGTAGGATAAGCAGTAATAAAAAGCGTTTCGTTTCCTCTTTCAAAATATAAGATTGCTACTTTGTCTAACCAAACCCTTGCCTCACTAAAACGGCTTAAAAACTTTGGATTTAAAACGGGAATTAATTTCCAGCCTAACTGTGGTAAGAGACTCCTATAAAATCCACTTACCTCTTCAACCGAAGCATCTGTTTCATAAAGAACGAATGCTCCTTCCCTTTCGGTAAAGATATTCAATCTCCTTTTACTGGCTGGATACTTAGGTATATCGGATAAATCTTTTCCTTCCGCATCGGGTGCCATCTCTTCTTTAAAAAAATAATCAACCAAAACTCTGCAGAGACGTAAATCCCTTGGACTTAAAACTAAATATATATCATTAATTTTCCCATTCGGTATAACCCCTAAATAAAAAAAATAATCTCCTTTTTCAAAACTCAAAATATCTTGTAAGTTATACTCCCCAGTCAACTTCCATCCTTTCTGAGAAAGTATATCTTTATAGAAATTTATAATCTCATCTTTAGAAAGAGAAGAGCTTAATCGACTGCTAATCACCTTTATATTATTAACCTCCACTGCTTTATCCTGCCAAACAATCTTACTTCCCTTAGGCTGTGGTAAATTCCTTAATTCTAAATCCATCGTCAAAACATCTCCTACCGCTAATCCATAATTACTCATTATAAATAAAATAAGATTTAATAGAATAACCTGTTTTTTCAAAATCTGTTTAATCATTTTACTTTACCAATTTCACTTCATAGCCTGAAGTTACACTTCCTCTTATGGCAATTATGCTTTCGTGAATTAGCTTAGGTTTTTTATTTTTCTCTTCGTTATTTTCTTTGTCAGAAATAAAATAAGGAAAACTCCTAAATGGAAGCTTAGTAACTCTTACCCCAAACTGCTTAGAAGGAAAAACACTCACTTTACTAATCCAAGCATAAGGATGTGGCAAAAATCCCGGGCAAACTTTTGGACCACAAGCCCAAAGGAAAAACAAAACAAACCTCTGTGGTCTTATGGAAATAGAAGTGGGAGCATTGATTAGTTCTACTTTTAAATAAGAGTCGTATTTTTCCCCTTCTTTTTCTTCCGTTGGTTCGCCTATGGATAAATTTCCTTCAATAAATTTTTTTTGAGTTTCTATGCATTTATCTCCTGCATATTCTATACAGACATCTTTTGTTCGTTTATTCCAAGAATAAGAAATCATATTATTCATATACCATTTATCACCGCAACCAGTTATATTTAAATCTCCTTTCTTACAAGCCAAAAAAGTCTTACCAAAAATAGAATCCTCCTCTAAGTACTTCTCATAATCTATCTTTACACATTTGCCAGCAGCATCATATTGAGCACAAGGAAATGGTTTTGGCTCATCAATTAAGTTTTGCAACAAAGCATCAAATAACTTCACCCTTATATCTTTTGGCATCTCCTCCACCACTTTTTCTGCCTGTTCATACATATTTTTACTTTTTTCAATTCCTATCGCATAATTAAACGCCGCCCAAATTGCCTCTCCTTTTGACGACCATACACCTCTGGCTAAAAGTGCTATCTGCAGTTGAGCATAATTTAAAAGCATCCGGAAATGTATTTGTCTTACCAAATTTAAAGCCCGTGCAAGTCGGGTACCTGCAGAAATAAGAGCGGAGTCAGTAGTAATTATTAAACGCGTCTTCTGATAACTAAATTCACCGATCAAAAAGGTAGCTCCTATCGCTAAAATTACTGCTACCAAAATCAAAACCAAAAAAGGAGCAATCTGTGCTTTTTTATTATTTAGGTAAAGCATTAGGTATCCTCCGGTTAATGGCAGTGATTTTATAAAGAGCTTTTATATCCAAATAAGCTGCGCCTAAATTATAAACTCTATCCATTTCTGCTTCTTGGCATTCCGCTGAGTTTTCATCTGAACACTGCTCAAAATCATCCCAAGCACCAAGACAACTTTCCAATTCCTGAATTAACTCATTAACTATATCCCGAGCATAATCAATTCTTTCTTGGGTCTGCGGGTTTATCATATATTCCTCATTATAAAAATATGGAATTTGAGACCAATTCTTACAAGTATCCAATGCGTCTTGTAAATATTGCTTATCAGTCTCTCCTAATTCATAATTATCTCTAATTTTTAAATAAGGTATTATCCGAAAAACCTTGTTAAAAACTGTAACGATCTTTTGATAAACTTCCTCAATACTTCTGGCTAATTCATTACTAATGATACAATTACCATTTTCTCCCACAAAGTCTACCAACTCATCAATTAAAATACGAGCTAGACTATGATTCCACCAATTACAATAGTAGCGCCCCCACCACCCACCACACCAATTTGGGTTGCTGATATTATCTCTTATATAATTTAAACTCCCTGTATTTCCTAAATCACTATTAGAAACTAAACCCTTAATTCCTCCTACTTGGCTACTTGGTACTTTCCACATCATGTATTCAATGTTATATCGCGCATCACTATCACTATTTGGATCATCCAAGGTAAGTCTTGTTTTATATAAATTACATCGGTTATTTCTAATCGCTTGCTCTAAATTACAATAAAGTTTATTATACTCAATACACTCCTTTTCTTTTTCCACATTTAACTGTTCTGGTTTAGGAAGTCTTTCTTCGTTACAATTCGGTATAATTTCACCATTTTCATCACAAAAACCTGGCTGACAAGTAACCATTACATAATTTCCATCTTGAGCAGTAACGTAACAATTATTATTTGTATCCACTTGACGACATCTGTAAGTCCCATCGTTTTGTTGTATAGGACAATAACTGGAACTATAAGGAAAACAATGGGGCAAATCATATGGCCCAAATTGAGTAGGATGCTCTAAGATATCATCGAATATGTATATTACCCCCTTATTCCACCACCACTCATAATATAAGTTATTGTACGCAAGCCAAACATCATTAATTGCTTCATCCGCTAAATTATGTATCTCATCTTTATAAGTACAGAAATAATACCCACAGTAGATGTAACCTTGACTAGTTTGACGAGGATCGCAGGTACTACAGCTATAGGGATTACCCATTCTATCCTTTAATTTTTTCATCTGATTTACCTTATAATGCAAAACAAAATTTAAAATACTGTCAAATTCTTTCATTTTCAATTGGGCTTCGACAATTCTTTTCTCTTGAGCAAAAGTACCCGAAAAATCAGGAAGACTTTCTATATCACCCAAATCTTTCTTTTTTTCATGCATTCTCAAATAATATTTAGGAGAAGTAGGTGGACAAGGTAGATACGGGCTAGAACAACCGGTATCTAAAGAAAAAAGATTATTTAAAACCACCAGTCTGGTATCTTTAAAATCTTTCAAACGTCCCAGTTGTCTTCGATTTAATTGAGCAAATAGTCCCATTGCCCCTATCGCTAATCCTACCACCCCTACAAAAACCAGAACCGTCTCTAAAAGGGATTGTGCTTTATATTTTTTAATTCCTTTCATTTAGTTTGGATGGTTAGTATTAACTTTTCTTTCTTTTTTTATTATTTCCTCTAAAGTAAGCATAATATTTTGAGGTATAGTAGTATTATCTACTGTCACATTCTCAATCTCCCCTTCCCAATCATTCTTTTTGTAATCCTCAGCTATTTTGGTAGCATTTTGAAAAGTAATAACGAGAGGGATCTGATCACTTGTTTCCAATGTCTGAATAAGTTGTTTTTTATTTTTATCTTCAGAATAAGTAGTATTATAATTGTAATTAGAAATCCTTTGAAGTAGATAAAGGGGAGTTTGGGCATCGAATTCACGGATAATAGAATTAACATAACCCCACTCATCTCTATCCTTAGTTTTAACTTTAACTTTAGTCACAGGTAGTTTAATAAAATGGTCGTTTTGAAGCATACCTTCTCCAATCTGTATAAGTTGAAAAGTATCGATATCCTGAGGACTATCTTCTTCATCATTAGATACCGCTTCCCATAAATCCCAAGGGTTTGTTTCTACTGAAACCGAAGCCATAATTCTTGAGCGTTTCAGCCCAGTAAAAAAAGAAGGTGAAATTATATCACGCACAGTGGTAAGACTTATTCCCCTACCTGTCTGTTTACTCATGGCTAAAGCCTGTCTAAAAGTATACATATCTAAGCCCTGCCGGGCAATGTAAAAAAATCCCTGCTGGGCTAAAAAAAGCAAAGCCATCAGAATAATTGAACCCATAATTGCCAATTCTGTAGTTGCCTGGGCCTTATTTAATCTCATCTTGTTCTGTCTCCACATTTTCTATACCTTCTCTTTCAGTAATCTCATTGGTGTAGGTAGCTGAATTACCAAAGTTATACGATGAAACTGTTTCACCATATTGGTTGCTAACAAAATAAGAACTTGTCTGCCCTTGCTCATAATGCACAGGGGATATCTCATCCGCCAGATCCTTAATCCTTCCCTGAATCCCCCGTCTAAGGTAGATCTGCATCACAAGTAGAGCGCCCGCGATCGCCGCTAAGGCGATCGCGTACTCCGTGATACTCTGAGCAAGTAAAAAAAGTTTCTTTCTCTCTTTTTTATTTCCAATATTCCCCTTGAAACTCTTGAATATTTTCATTTACATTCCGTTGTTGTGATTGAGTAGTAGTAGTAGTAGTTTGGGATTGTTCTCCTCCAGTGACAGTTTCCGTAGCGGTCACTGTGGTAGTAAGAGTAGTTGTACCTGTAGTATGTCCTGGAGAAAACTGATCACCAATATCATCTGTAGCCTGTCTTAATCTTCCTTGTACTCCTCTTTTAATATAAGTTTGCATAGCAATTAAAGCTGCTACAATTACTGCAATGACAATTCCGTACTCTAAGGTACTTTGACCTTTTCTCTTCAAACGTATAAACATTTCTCTCTTTTCCTCCTTTCTTAAAAATATTTATTTTTAGTTATTACTTATTATAATCCTTCCAACCTGTTGTCTGTGTACGTTCAACATTAGTACTTAACGTAGATGTTCTATCAATTGCGCCTCCTTCTTTTAATGTATCAGTACCACTACTACTTTGAGTTGTAGTGCTAGTAGATTCTGCATAATAGGGTTCATATTGCCCGGTTTTAAATGAAAAATCTGTATCTCCTACGGTTGCAGTACTGATTCCTGTATGATCCACTGCATCCTTAATCCTTCCTTGTAAACCTCTTCTTACATAAATCTGCATTGCCACTACTGCTCCTACTACTAAAGCAATCACAATTGCATATTCTGCAGTAGTCTGTGCTATTTTTTTTCTTTTCTTAAACATTTCTTTTCCCCTCCTTTCTTATTTTTTATTGATTTTTACTTTCGCCAATATCAATTTTCATTATTTGCTTTTCCATTTGACCTGTAACATGATCTAGCGAACTACTTACGCGTGGTTTAATATACGCAGTAGCTGCCCAAATTACTGCCGCAATAATCGCAGTCAAAACCAGGATATACTCTAAAGTCGATTGTCCTTTTCTCATTTTCTCACCTCCTTTCTTTTTATTTTACTATTATGGGGGGATTAGTTTCTAATTGTAAATCATGGAGTCTACTATTAACTGCCCGATTCATATAAGTAGTCATCGCCATAAAAGCTGCTGCGACTGTAATAATCAATAAAGCGTATTCTAAGAGACTCTGTGCTTTTTTCATTTTTTATAAACCCCCCAATTAGGAATTTCTAAATATCCTGACTGTGTTGCCGGAATTTCTGCCTCAGTTATATTATCTACACCGATATCTACTTTTATCTTAGGAGAAATAAATTGAAGATCTGAAACAAATTCATCTGTTTTTGTTTCCTCATATTGCCCACCACCAGAAAAACTATCCATGTTTGTCTTCCAATTTCCCTGAATTGCTTTTCTTAAATATCCATACATAGCTAAAAAACCTGCTACAAAAACTATTAAAAGAAAAACCGTTTCTAAAGTGACCTGCGCTTTTTTATTCATTTATTTTATTTATTGCTTGATTTATCGCCTGGTCAAAAGCAGTTTTAATGTTTATTTTTTCTGGAGAAAAACCTCCAAAAACCGTTACTACTCCTATCGCTAACACTACAAAAATTATAATGTACTCTACGATTGTTTGAGCTTTTTTATTTTTTAAATTCTTTTTTAAATTCATTAAAAACCCTCTAAATAAAAAAACCGAATTACTCAAAATAATTCGGTTTAATTTTGCTGACCTAATTTTTTGTCCCGTGGCTTTTCATTTTTCCTGTCCTTCCTCCGTAGAACAGGTTGAACTTTCAATTAAAATATAACACAAAAAATATGCTCTGTCAAGGATAAAACAAAAGAATTTGTAAACGCTTACGCAATCTCAAGCCAAACCCTTCTTTTTTCTAAAAAAATTTTCCTCTCATTAATCCGCCCGCAGGCAACTTTTAAATCCTTTAAATAGGAGAAATTCTGAGGCGGATTAAAAATTAAATAAAGAGATTCTTTCTCCCTTTTTATTTTTCCTTTTAAGTTATAGAAGTTTTCTTTCATTACTTGAAAATCTAATCTTCTATATTCTAAGGGAAAGAAATACCATCTTAAAAATTTATCTAAAAAAAATAGGTATTCTTTAAGGAAGAAGGTCAAGGGGTTTTCGCAAGCAAAAATTAAGGCTTCTTTTGGTATAACCTTATGTGCATCAATATGATAGGTAAAAAATTCTATTCTTTTGCTAAAATCACTAAATCCTTCTTTTAAATTTGGCCAAGCATTAAGATAAAGATTAGTGATTTGGGGAAGAGAATTTTCTAAAATATTCGTCAGAATAAAGAGTTCAATTTGGCTTTCTTGTTTAGATTTTAAAATAATCCCTCTTAACTTAACTGCTTTATTTATAGATGCTTGCGTTAAAATTACTCTTGCCTCCGCAATTAAGAATTCTTTTTTTAGTCCTTCAAAATAAAAAGGTATAAAGTCATTTAATTGCTCAATTTTTCTGCTTTGGGCATATTGCCATGGCCAGAGTCCAAAGATAACTAAAGGATTTTGAGGTTCTTCTAAATAAAATGTCTCGATTTCTTTTGCCTGTAAGTCTAAAAGAGTAAATTTTTGGATTTTATTATTAGCATAAGATAATCTTAAAAGAAATTCAAACCATTCTTGAGGGATAATCTCATAACCGGGTGAAGTAAAAAGAATTAGATAGGGTTTTTGGATAAAATTATCTATGTAAGTCTTTATTTCATTATATGTTACAGAAAAATCCCAAGGAATATTTAAACTTGACCAGAGAGAGAAAAAGTTCCCATCTATATAGAAACTTTTTCCATCTAAAAAAGTCAATTTTACCCCTAAAACTTCTTTAAAGAGATGAAAAAAATCCTCTTTAATATAAGGCTCTTTTATGGTAATATTTTGTAAATCATTAAGATAAGAAAAAAATTTTTTACTATTAAAACCCTCAGCAATAATCTTCTGCCATCTTAAATCCTTTATTCTTTCTTGCTCAAAAAGATATAGATATATAAATGCTTCTAAATAAGGAAGTTCGATTTTGGTAACCTTAGCCAGATAATCCAAACCGCCTATTAAATTCTCTACAATTTTTAATAAAAATACCCCTAAACCTTCTAATTCTATTCTGCGCTTTAGTTTAGGAGTTCTTCCCACCCGATTACTTAAGCCAGCAGATTTTATTATTGAATTTATATGGGATTTAGAAAGCCGGATATGGAATTTCTTTTCAATTAAAGGGATAAATTTACGGCAACTTAAAGCGGGGTTTAATTCTTTTTCTCTTAATATAAATTCTTTTATTTCGGGTTTTAATTTATATACAACTCCCATCTTTAAATCAAATTGGACATTTCTGAACTCAATTAAATTATAGCATTTAAACTCCCCTTTGTCAACCTCCCAAGACCGTTTCTCTCTTTAAATATAGACCGTTTCTTTTTTCAAACAAAGACCGTTTCTTTTGTTCTTATTATAAGAGGTTTTTAAAGATAAAGGTTAAAATCATTAGAATGGACATTTCTAAATATTAAATTCTAAAAGAAAAGCGCTCTTAAGGTTTTTATAAAAATAAGAAAAATTCAGTGAGATTTTTAGTTTTTTTTCGTCTATTTTATAAGGAGGTGAGGCATATGGCAAAACTAAAAAGGATAGTATTGGATAACTCTGTCTACCATATTACAGTAAGAGGCAATCAAAGACAAACCACATTTATAAACACCACGGATTTTGCTAAATATAAGGAGATATTAAAACATTACAAGAAAAAGTATAACTTCAAACTATATGGGTATTGTTTAATGCCAAATCATGTGCATCTTATCTTAGAAGTAATTAAAGCAAAAGACTTGGCGAAAATTATGCAAGGATTAAATCTTACTTATACTCTCTACTTTAATAAAAAATACCAAAAAGTAGGGCATCTCTGGCAGGGAAGATATAACAGCAAAATAATTCAAAAGGATAAATATTTAGTAACATGTATAGAATATGTAGAATTAAACCCGGTAAGAAAAGAGTTTGTAGATAATCCCGTAGAATATCCTTGGAGTAGTTGCAAAGAAAGATTAGGTTATAAGAAAGAGAGACTATTAGATGAACTTTTGATTATTTAATTTATTCTCTATTAAAGAAACGGTCTCTGTTGGGGCAAAGAAACGGTCTTTATTGGAAAAGAGAAACGGTCTTAAGGTTCAAAGAAAAGATAATCGCCAATTTCGGTGGAAGTAGCTTTGAGAGTACCTGCGGGTAATTCAATACAGCGGAAACTGGTAAAATATATCCCACTTAAACGCCAAGGTTTTAAAAAACTGATGGTTTTAATGACTATATTTTGCTTATTTAAAAAAACTACATCAATAGGAAATCTCATAAAAAAAGTGTGTATAGAATTACAAGGTTCTAATATAAGGGCTTCTGGTGGATAAAATTCCTTTCTACCTAAAAGCCCTTTTATTCTTTTAAAAAGCGTATTGGCTAAAATTACCTCTTGCGCTAAAATTGTATTTTTTGTCTTATTAATAATCTTCATAATTTAGTAATCGGTAACTGGTAATTGGTAATTGAATAATTTCGTTTTATTTTCTCAATTCAATATGCAATAACTCCCCTTTCTTATGTTAGAGGTTTAAAGATATCTTCCGGAAGATAAATTCCACGTGCTTTCATCTCTTCATAGAAGGTAGGGATGTAACCGGTAGGAGTAAAATATCCCACTACATTTCCTTGGGGATCTATCCCCGTTTGTTTAAATAAAAATATATCCTTAAGATTAATATGCAATTCATCAAGCATACCTGCCACTTCTGTAATCTGAACTATCTTTCTTGAACCATCAGAAAGTCGGGCAGTATGCACAATGATATCAATTGCCGAAGCGATCATCTCCCGGATTGCTCTTATCGGAAGCTCAACCCCAGACATCAAAATTAAAGAATCTAACCTTACTAAAACATCATGGGTAGAATTAGCATGTAAAGTAGTCATAGAACCATCGTGTCCAGTATTCATTGCTTGAAGCATATCCAGGGTTTCCTGTCCCCGGCATTCTCCAATAATAATCCTATCTGGACGCATCCGTAAGGTATTGCGGAATAAATCCCTAATTGTTATTGCACCTTTTCCTTCAATATTGGGCGGACGTGATTCTAACCTTATCCAATGCATCTGATGTAACTTTAATTCCGCTGCATCCTCGATAGTAATGATGCGTTCATTATCCGGTATAAACTCTGAAAGGATATTTAAAACTGTGGTTTTACCTGAACCGGTACCTCCGGAAACAATCATATTCTTTCTGGCTAAAACACAAGCCTTCAAGAATTCAGCCATACTTTTATTCAAACTACCTAAGTTAATCAGATCTTCTATCTTAAATTTTTCTTTACGGAATTTTCTAATTGTTAAAGTCGGTCCAGTTAAAGATAAAGGTGGGATAATCGCATTTACACGCGAACCATCAGGAAGGCGTGCATCAACCATCGGAGTAGACTCATCGATCCGTCGGCCAATGGGAGCAATGATGCGTTCAATAATTGTCCTTACCTGTTCATTAGAGATAAATTTCTTTGGGGTAAGTTCTATCTTTCCTCTCCTTTCAATATAAATCTCATCTTTATTATTTACCATAATATCGGTTATCTCTGGATCTGCCAAAAAGTCCTCTAAAGGTCCCAATCCTAAAGCCTCATCCACAATCTCTTTAGTCAATTTTTTACGCACTTCCTCTGAACTGATGAAACTGCCTGCTTCTTCTACCAAAAAATTAGTAATGAGTTGAGAGGCTCTTTCTCTTAAGTCCCGGGTTTTTTTGACATCACTAAATACACTTAAATCTAATCTTTTCAAATTTAACTCATCAATAAGCCGGGAGTGAATCCTGCGCTTAAGTTCTACTATCTCGTCTTTTTTTTCTTCCTCCTCTTCAGGTAATGCCTCTACCATCTTCTGAGCTAACCAAAAATCACCAGGTTTTTCCAATTTAGTTTCTTTTAACTTTAACTCTTCAATTTCTCGATGCGGGATAAATAGTTCTTGCCGTAAGACTAAATCTTCAGTTAATTTCTTTATCTTTACACTAAACTTACAGCGGGGATTATCTAAAACTAAAGGTATGCCCCGATTTATGGAAAGATTTACTAACCTACCCTCAGAAGGAAGTTGGGCAATTATTTCGCAAGGAAAAACTGCAATTATCTCCTGTCTACTAAGCGAGGAGGGAGCTTCTGCCCTATTTAAAAAAAGTTTGATCATCTTTAAAGGAAAATGTAAAGACTGTAAAGTATCTAATACCCAACGTGTCTGATAGATGGAAATTATATCCGGAGTAACTACTAAAAGGATAAGGTTGGAATTATTTAATATAGAAAGTAAAACATCGCTAAAATTTTTCCCTGCATCCACCACTATAAAATCAAAATTTCCCCTTAATCGCTTAAATATCTCTTTAATAAAATGGGGTTCAAGATGTGCAGATTGAAGCGGAGTTAAACCCCCGGGTAAAAATTTTACTCCTGCTGCCTCTGTTAGATACTGCTCTATATTTAAATTTGAGGGTTCCTTTCTTATCTGAGAAACTAAATTGACCATTGAATATTTAGGTTCAACCCCTAAGAGTCTTGCCATATCTCCCACTGCATATAGATCCATATCTAAAAGACAAGTATCCTTTTTTTGATAACGAGAAAGACTTACCGCTACGTTAGTAGAAATAAGAGTCTTTCCTACCCCTCCTTTAGTACTAAAAAAAGTAATTACCTGGGTTTCTTTTGCCATCTTATTATCCTAAATTTTAACCCTCATTATAGGTAATAGGAATCTCTATCCGGAGTTCATTTAAATTAAGTTCCTTAGGGATAGGAGGAAAAGGACTTGCTTTCTTTACCGCCAGTTTTGCTGCCTCATCTAAAAGATTATATCCTGAAGATTGTATTACCTCTATATCTTTAAGATTGCCGTTTCCGCTAACAAGTAAACCCAATTTTACCGTTCCATACCAACCTGTTCCTTTTGCCTGAGGCGGATATTGAACATATCGAGAAATTTTATTTTGCACCCCATTGATATAATTCCTTAAATCTTTAGGCAAAAGACTTGTTTCCTCTATCGGGTTAACCTCTATGGGTGGTTTTTTCTCTTCTATCTTTTCTAAAGAAACTTCTTTTCCTTTGATAATTGTAGGCGTAATAGTAATGAATAATTCTGTATCCTGTTGAGGACTACCTTCAGGAATACTTTTATGTCTAAAAAATAATCCTAAAACTGGTACCTCTGCCAACCAAGGAACCTTTTGAACATTCACATCTGATTTTTGCTTTATTAGACCTCCAATAGCGATGGTCTCACCATTATCTAAGTAAAGTTCAGTTGAGGCGGAGCGTTTAGTCAAAGGATAAGCTCGTGCATAACTAGTAGTCTCTACTTCTCCAATCTCACTTACCTCAGTATTTAAGGAAAGCTGAATCTTATCGTTTTCAGTTACTGTAGGTCTAATCTTTAATTTAATTCCGTATTCCTTATATTCTACTTCTCCGGTTGTAGTTCCCGTAGCAGAAACCGTAGCAGTAAAAGTAGGTACTTCTCCTCCCACTAATAATTCCGCCTCTTTCCCACTTAAACATACTAAGCGGGGACGAGAAAGTATATTTAATTTACGTTGCCTCTGTAAAAAATCAATTGTCCAAAGGAAGTTCGACCGACTAAAATACTTCACCCTAAATAAAGTGGAAAATTTAGTAGGGCTAGATTCTGTGGGATAATTCTGTTCTGTAATAGTAAGATTACCTGGCCAACTAAAACCTAACTCCTCAGATGCCTCTTTGGTTAACTCCAAAACCTGTACATCTATCTCTACGAGTTTTTCTTCCCTTACTTTGATTAAATCAATTGTCTTTTCTTTTAATGCACCTAAGGTAGTAAATAAACGCTCCTTATCTTCAAATGTTCTTACCTCACCCAAAAGCAAAATCTTTCCCTCCTCTTCTTGGGGCTTGGTGTATACTTTATTTAAATTTAACTCCTTAATAAGATTATCTATCCGCTCCTTAATCGGCTGTAAATCTTCAGGAAAAACCTTAATCCGAAATGCCTGTTCTCCAAATCTATCCCAGAAGATAAAATTGGTCTGACCTGCTGACTTTGCCACTAAAGTGATTTCCTTTTCGGAAACCGAACTCACATCGGCAATTTCTGGTTTTCCAATTACAACACGCTGAGGTTTATCCACAGAAAAAACTTTTGTTTCGCCTACATAAAGTTTAACCTCCTCCAATGTTTCCTCTTGAGAAAAACTAATAGTAACTAAAAAACAAAATATTATCCCAAAAAATATCTTCTTTATCATACTAATTAATCCTCCTCTTTTTTAATTTCAATTAAAATATCCGCTAAGGTTGCCACAGTATAAAAAAATAAAAATAAAAATCCATAAAAGATAATCAAAATCGCTCCTATCCAAAAAGGATAATCCACAACTTTCCCCATCATAATTGTAACTCCAGAGACAAACCCCATCAAAAGCGAAATCCAAGCGGTTATCTTTATAACTAAACTCATTATTTTTAAAAATTTTAACTTCTTATCCATTTTAATATTTTTTAACACAAAATAAATAAAAAAGCAAGTTTTTTATTTGCATCTTATAATTTTTAATATAAAATATTTAAAAATGGATATAGGAATCGGCGTAAGTAAAAATAAAGATATCTCTTCAGCCCTTAAAGAAGTAGTTCTAACTGCAAGGCAGAATTTAAATAATCAAACTCCCGATATAGGCTTTCTTTTTAGTTCTGCGGATTTCGCTTCACCATCACTACTTAAAGGTCTACATCTTTATCTTCCTAAAATACCTATTGTAGGGATAAGCACCTTTGCGGTATTATTCAATTCTTCTATTCTCCGACATAGTCTTGCTTTATGCCTTATCCATTCTGAAAATTTAAAATTGTCTTTTGCCAAAGTAGAAGAGGTTAAAAAAAATGATCCCTTTATGGTTGGATATAAACTCGCTACGAAATTACTCGAGGGTCTTAAAAGTCAAAATAGAAGCTTTGCTTTTCTTTTTTTAAGTGGGATAATCAAAGATGGTTCAAGGATACTTTCCGGACTTCAAGAAAAGTTAGGGATAAATTTTCCGATAATTGGCGCTTGCGCTTCCGATAATTTTAAGTTTAAACAGATGTATCTCTACTTTAACGATGAATTACTTACCGATGCGGTGGTAGGTGTACTTTTTGGAGGAAAGCTCTCTTATAATTTTTCTTTTGCTTGTGGGTTCAGTCCTATAGGTAAATTCCATAAGATAACAAGTAGCCAAGCCAATATCATCAAAGAGATAGACAATCAACCCGCAATAAATCTTTATAAAGATTACTTTGGTCTTGATAATTCTCTTTTAAAAAATTACCTTAAGTACATCTCCACTTTTTATCCCTTGGGTATATATCTAAAAGAAGAGAATAAGTATCTTTTAAGAAAAATTATTTCTATAGAAGAGAAGGGATGGCTTACCTGCCAAACTGATGTTCCCCAGGATAGTTTAATTAGACTAATGATTAGTACCAGGCAAAGTTGCCTTTCTGCCACAGAAAACGCAGTCAAGGAATTAATAAAGGAAAAAATAAATATGGATATCCTTTTTGTCTTTAATTCTATAAGCCATTATTCACTTTTATATAGAATTGCCGATGAAGAATTAAAAACTATTCAGAGTACCATTAAGATACCCTTAATTGGAGTTTATACTTATGGAGAACAGGCTCCTTTAAGACGCTATCCCGCAAAAACATATTTTCATAACCAAAGTTTAGTGTTAACTGCGATAGGAGATTAAGATGCCAAACTTATTAACTTTATGGGATTTAATCCCTTTTGCACTTCTATTGATAATTATTCTACTGGTAGTAATTCTATTCTTTAAAATAAAAAAAATAAATAAGTTAAATCTTACTTTAACTAAGCTTCAAAAGGATATTGAAGAATTAGACCGACAGACCAAGCTTATCCTGCGCACAGATTTAGAATTAAATAAAACTCAAGAAGAACTCGATAAAAAAATTATCGCTTTATACAGCCTGCAAAATATCTCCCAACAGTTAAACAAAACCTTAGATGAGCAAGGGATATTTTCCTGTATTGAACCTAATTACTTAGAAGATATGGGATTTGAAAAAGCAACTGCTTTTCTTAAAAGTCCCCAGGATAAAAGATTTAAGTTAATGCTTAATATCGGTTATAATGAGAATGAAATAGAATCTATCGCTAAAGAAATTGAAAGTGATTTTTATATGAACCTCATAGAAAAAAATAAAACTTTTTCTTCTAATTCAGTAGAATCTCCAATAAAGGAAAAAATAAAAGATTTATTTAAAGTGAACCATTTTGTAATCTCTCCTATTTTAACTAGTGAAAATAAAAAAGGATTTATCTTTGTCGGCACTGAATCATCAGAGTTAACCAGTGGTAATGAAGAATTAATTATCATTCTGGCAAATCAGATAATTCAAGCCTTAGAGAATTCCCAACTTTTTGAGAAAACCTGGCAGGCACAACAGGAATTGGAAAGAAAGGTAGAAGAAAGAACCCAAGAACTCTCAAAAGCTTTAGAAGAGATAAAAGCGGTAAGTAAAAGAAAAACTGACTTTGTCTCCAGTGTTTCCCATGAATTAAGAACCCCGCTTACCTCAATAAAAGGTTATGCCTCGATTTTACTTTCGGAAAAATTAGGTAAACTTCCCCTAGAAATAAAGGAGCGTTTAGAAAAGATAAATCGCCATAGTGATGAATTGGTGCAATTAGTAAATGACCTTTTAGATATATCGCGTCTTGAATCCGGTAAGATAAGTATGAAAATAGAAAAACTTAATTTGAAAGAGATAATCGAAGGGATAAAGGATTTAATGGATGTACAATTAAAAGAGAAAAATATTAAATTTAACTTTGAATTATCTTCTGATACTGAATATGTATTGGCGGATCGTCAGCAATTAGAACGTGTATTTATTAACCTTATTGGAAACGCTATAAAATTTACTCCCCAAGGTGGAGCGATCTCTATAAAAACTTCTTCTTTGGATGGTTTCTGTCAAATAGATATTACGGATACAGGGATAGGCATACCTGAAGAATCTCTTAATTCTATATTTGATGAATTTTATCGGGTAGATAATCCTATAAATCAAAAAATAAAAGGAACTGGCTTAGGGCTTCCTTTAGTAAAACGTATAGTGGAAGCGCATGGAGGGAAAATCTGGGTAACCAGTAAACTCAATGTTGGCTCTACCTTTAGTTTTACTTTACCTAAAACTTAAATAGAGATGAAAACAAAGATCTTAATTGTCGATGATGACCCGGATATAAGGGATATATTAAAGATTGCTCTTTCTGAAGAAAATTACGAAATAATAGAAGCGGATAATGGAGAGGATGCGATAAAAATTATCCAAACAAAAAGCCCGGATTTAGTACTCCTTGATTATAAAATGCCTAAACTTGATGGAAGGCAGGTATGTAAGATAGTAAAGGAGGATATCCTATTACAGCATCTGCCGATAATTATGCTTACCGCTAAAGGAGATATTGAGGATAAAGTAGAGGGGATCTCTTCCGGTGCAGATGACTATATCGTTAAACCTTTTGAACCTAAGGAACTTTTGGCGCGCATCAAAATGGTCTTGCGCAGAACAGAAAGAGATTTAGAGGCAAACCCTTTAACGCGCCTGCCCGGAAATGTCTCTATCCTAAAAGAATTAACTAAACGCTTAGAAAAAAAAGAACTCTTTGCGGTCTGCTATTTAGATTTAGATAAATTTAAAGCCTATAATGATAAATATGGATTTGAAAAGGGAGACGAGGTAATCCGGGCTACTGCCCGTCTGATTATTAAAGCGGTAAAGAGTTTTGGTAAGGAAGATGATTTTATCGGACATATCGGAGGAGATGATTTTGTAATTATTACTGACCCAAAAATAGTAGACAATATCTGTCAGAATATTATTGAAGAATTTGAAAAAATCTCACCTACATTTTATAATGAAGAGGATAGACAAAGAGGTTATATTATCGCTACGGATAGAAAAGGAAATCAAGAAAAAGTCCCTCTACTTTCTATCTCTATAGGAGTAGTAACTAATGAGTATAGGAAAATCGAGCATCCCGCCCAGATCGGAGAAATCGGTGCAGAATTAAAGAACCTTGCCAAACGCCTACCGCGCTCCAATTATGTAAAGGACAAAAGAAGGGATTTTTAGGAGGCTTGATTTTGCGCGGGAAGGGACTTGAACCCTTACGCTCAAAATTGAGCCAGGCTCCTCAGGCCTGTGTGTATACCAATTCCACCACCCGCGCTTTCTATTTTAATATTTTATCTTAAAATCTCATTCATAACCATATTTTTTTATAAACCACATCTTCACTTTCTGGGCTAATAAAAGATATAAAAGGATAATGAATAAAAGTAACAAAAAGTATCCTGCCGGTGGCAAAACAAATTTAAAGTATTTAGCCAAAGGAGTAAAAGGAATAATTATCCCTAAGGTAATGATGTAAAGGGAGGTAAAGATTAAAAATTGACTAGGTTTGCTTTCTAAAAAAGGAATTTTTCCTGTACGAATTACATGGATCACCAATGTCTGAGTGCATAAAGATTCCAAAAACCAACCTGTGCGAAATACCGCAGGCTCTGCCTTAAAAATAAATAAAAGTATAGCAAAGGTCAAAAAATCAAAAAGTGAACTCACCGGTCCTAAAACTAACATAAATCTCTTTATATATCCTACATTCCAAGGTCGAGATTTAAAAAGGTACTCTTTATCCACCTCATCCGAAGGAATAGCTACTTGAGAAAGGTCATATAAAAAATTATTTAAGAGTATCTGTATGGGAAGCATCGGTAAAAATGGTAAAAATATACTTGCTCCAGTAACACTGATCATATTACCAAAATTTGAGCTTGAGCCCATCTTTATATACTTAAGGATATTGCCAAAAGTTTTTCTTCCCTCCATCACCCCATCGCTTAAAACTAAAAGACTTTTCTTTAAAAGGATTATATCTGCAGATTCTCTGGCAATATCCACTGCGTTGTTTACAGTAATACCTACATCCGCTGCCTTTAAAGCTAAAGCATCGTTAATCCCATCTCCTAAATACCCTACGGTATGTCCATTATCATGAAGGGCGCGGATTATCCTTTCTTTTTGAAAAGGAGAAAGTCGACTAAATATATTAACCGTCTTTACCATCTCTTTAAGTTGGCTATCGGAGATGGATTCAAGTTTTTCTCCTGTAATTATCCCTTTAATCTCTAAGCCGATCTCTTCGCATATCTTTTTTGTCACCAATTCATTATCTCCGGTTAAAACCTTAAAATCTATACCTAAGTTTTTTAATTTCTCGATGGTTCTGCGGGTGCTAGGTTTAGGGGGATCTAAAAATGCTACATAGCCTTTTAAGATAAGTTCATGCTCATCATCTTTAGTATAAGTCTCTTTGGGTTCTAAAAAATCCTTATAGGCAACCGCCAAAACCCTAAAACCTTCTTGACTTAATTTATCGTATTCCTCTTTTAAATCTAAAAGAATAAGCTGTTCCATATCAAAGATCTCACCATCAAGTTCATACTTTGTACAGCGTCTAAATACCTCCTCCGGAGCACCTTTAGTGATAATCCTATGTTTCCCATCAAATTCCACTACCACGGACATCATCTTACGGGAAAAATCGAAAGGAATCTCATCTATCTTTTTATACTGTTTTACTAAAAGTTTCTCATGGCGTAGGATTGCCCTATCTAATATATTCTTTAGACCGGTCTGATAGAAACTATTAATATAAGCAAAGCGCAAAACATCCTTATCTTCCCTTCTAATCACATCACAGTACTTCTCTAAAACGATCTTATCTAAAGTAAGAGTTCCAGTTTTATCTGTACATAAAACATCCATCGCTCCAAAATTCTGAATCGCATTTAACCTTTTAACGATAACCTGTTTTTTAGCCATACTTATTGCACCCTTAGAAAGATTTATCGTCACCAGCATCGGAAGCATCTCCGGGGTAAGCCCTACCGCTACGGAGAGGGAAAATAAAAATGCCTCTAAAATATCTGCCTTTTTAAATAACGCGTTTATTGCAAATATCACTGCTACTAAAACTAACATTACCCTAATCATCATCCAGGTAAAACTGCGTATCCCTTTATCAAAAGCAGTCTCTTGAGAAGTGGCTAAAAGTTTTTTAGAAAGTTCCCCAAATTGGGTAGAAGAGCCAGTCTTTATCACTACCGCCAAAGCGGTGCCACTTACCACACTTGAGCCCATAAAAGCAAGATTGGATAACTCAGTAAGTTGACTAAATTTTTCTATCTTTAAAGGTAAGTGATTTTTTTCTACCGGGATTGACTCTCCAGTTAAAGCTGCCTGATTAATAAATAGGTCCTTTGCCTGAATTATCCTTAAATCCGCAGGGATCATATCTCCGGCAAAGAGGTCTACGATATCCCCTACAACAAGCTCTCTTATCTTCAACTCCTTTGCTCTACCGTTGCGATAAACTGTAGCAGAAGCCCTTACCATCTCACTGAGACGCTCTGCCTCTTTTCCTGCACGGTACTCCTGGATAAAAGACATAAATACACTCATCATGGCCATAACACTGACAATAAAAGCATTTATCTTTTCACCAAAAAATAAAGAAAAACCCGCAATAATCAAAAGGACAATTACTAAAGGATTGGTAAATTTTGAAAGTATCTGAAAAACGATCCTTCTTTTCTTTCTCTTATGAGGTTCATTAAACCCGTAATACTGGAGTCTTTTTTGTGCTTCCTCTTCAGTTAATCCCTTTAGAGAAGTATTCAATCTCTTTAATACTTCCTCTGCTGATAAAGAAGCAAAACTGATATAGGAATCCTGCTTATCCAAAGATAAATTGTTTTGTGGTTTATTCTTCAACATGATAAGTCAATTATAATAAAATAAATCAAATAAACAAATTAAATTTATACCAACAGTTCTTTAATCTTTAAGTTAGATAAAGATAAAACCTCTAATACCTCAATTTTATCTGAGGAAGAATTATTCTTATAGGCAATTTTTAAAGGAAAGTTAATATTTTCTTTATCACAGTAATAAGCAACAATACCTGCGCTTAAATTAATTAAATCTCGATCAAAAATTCCTCTTCCCAAAGCCACAGGACCTTTTGCTTCTAAGGGATAAAAAAGTGGACTTTCTTTTAAATTAAAATTTATAATTTTTTCATTCTCCTCTTTGTCTCTACCTACAATTAACTTTGCTTTATCAGAAATGCGAAAGTGCCTACCCAATTTTAAAAGTTCTACATCCTCTAAATTAAAATTAGGACTATACTTCATCAGGTCTTTCATTCTTTTACTAAAGCCCGGATCGGTTAATAAACATCCTCCGGAAGGATTGAGGTAATTTCTTATTCCTAAATTTTTTGCTAACATCATCTGTGGTTTACGGGATCTACCTTTTATAGATAAAAATTTTTCTCTATCTACCCAACCTTTTTTCTCCGGAGTCGTTGGCTCAAGCAGTTTTGCGGAAAGTGGTCTTAAGATAAGACCGGATAAAGCGGTTTCTTTTTCAATGAGTCTTAAGATAGATAATCTCTGGGACATCGGTCTTTCATTTAAAACTTCTCCGGTAATTAAAAAAGAGGCACCCGTTTCTTTCATATACTGATAAGCTTTTTTTAACATAAATATCCGACAATCGATACAGGGATTCATCCCTGAGCCGTAACCGTATTTAGGATTTTTAACAACCTCAAGAAAATCTCTGCTTACCTCAAATACTTTTAGTTTTATCCCCAACTCTTCTGCTATAGATTTTACAGAAAAATGACTATTTTCCTTTTTCTTATAGCTCCAGAATAGGGTTGAAAAGTTAATCCCCTCAACTTCTATATTTTGCTTTAAAACTAATTTTGTTGCCAAAATACTATCCAAACCACCAGAAAACAAAACCAATGCCTTCATCTTAAAGATCGCTTCAAAAAATAAGCAAGTCTCTCCAATTCAATAGAGAGGTCAATATTTAAAATTATCACTCCCTTAGGAACATAGGGTCTTATCGGCGCAAAATTCAAAATCGCCTTTATTCCACAATTTACCAACCTATCCACTATACTCTGGACTTTTTCTTTAGGTACTGCCAAAATGGCTAAGGAGACTTTTTTCTTTTTAAGGACTTTCTCCAATTCATCTATATCTCTTACTAAAACCGAACCGACTCTTTTGCCAATTTTCCTTTTATCTTTATCAAAAGCATAACGGATATAAAATCCCTGTTGAGAAAATCCCTTATAGGATAAAAGGGCGCTTCCTAAATTACCTACTCCCACTAAAACCACCTCCCATTTTCTATCTAACCCTAATATCCTTTCTATTACTTTCTTTAACTTTTTCGTATCGTAACCTCTTGAAGGTATTCCAAATTGGCCAAAATAAGCAAGGTCCTTTCTTATCTGAGAAGCACTAAAATAGGTGATTTTAGAGATCTCCTCTGACGATAAAAAATCCTTCCTTGCTTCTAATATAGCGCGGTAATAAAGAGAAAGTCTAGGTATAACATTAGAAGGTATCTTTTTTATCATAAAGAGGATAACTTTTCTCTTACTAACTGACTTACCTTTTGGGAATCAAATCTACCTGCTATCTTTTCTAAAACCGCCTTCATTACTTTACCCATATCTTTAAGCGAAGAGACGGATTCCTTACGGATAGTTTCCTCAATTATCTTTAAAACTTCCTCTTCTGACAGAGGACTGGGTAAATACATCTTAAGGATCTCTAATTCTTTACTTTCTTTTTCCACAAGGTCTTGACGATTTCCCTTCTTATACTCTTCGACCGCTTCCGTTGAATTCTTTATCTGTTTTCTTATTATCGCAATTACCTCGCTATCCTCTAATAATTCTTTTCTCTTCTCAATTTTTAAATTCAAAATCTGTGAACGCAAGAAACGCAAAACCGAAACCCTTAAGTTATCCTTTTCCTTTAAGGCTTTTTGATAATCAGAAAAAATTTTTTCTTCAAGCATTTTAACCTCCCTTTATCTTATAAAAAATAAAAGAACCCCCATTAATAGACAGTAATATCCAAAGTAGTAAAATTTTCCCTTATATATAAATCTCTTTAAAATTACTAATGCCAAAAGACCGGTTAAAAAACTTATTAATAAACAGAAAAATAAATGGCTTAATTTTATGATATTTAAAGAATTAAATTTTGCTTCTAAAATAAATGCACCTAAAATTGCAGGCAGACCTGCCAAAAAGGAAAACTCAAATGCCTCCTTTTTATTTAATCTATTTAAGAGAAGATAACTTATGGTTATCCCTGAACGTGAAATCCCCGGAACAATGGCTAATGCCTGAGTAACCCCTAAACCAAACATACCTTTTAATCTCAAAGAGTCGACTTTTTTGTTGGATTTAGAAAAGTAACTTAATAGAATAATTATCCCGTTGATCAAAAAAGTAAATTTTAAAATTTTAATTGAACTAAATAGATTTTCAAAATATTTTTTAAATATTATAGCGATTAATCCCGTAACTAAATTCACCATTAAGATATAACTTACCAGTTTTTTAGATTTTAAAAGCTCTTTTATCTCTTTAAAAAAATAAAAGAGCAATGCTAAAAGTGTTCCTAAATGGGAAAAAACAATTAGCTGTAAAGTATCGGTATTAAGATGCATAAGATTTTGAATAATTAAAAGATGCCCAGAACTACTTACCGGGATAAATTCAGTAAGACCCTGAATAACTCCTAAAATCAAATATTCCATTTAAAGGTTTTTCTTTAAAAAATTCTGCATATCTAAAGGTAATTCTGACTCTACCTTTATAAATTCTTTTGTAACCGGATGGACAAAACTTAATTCTTTAGCATGTAGACACAACCTCTTTGCCTTAAGTTCAAAATCCTTTCTAAAAGCAAACTTATCCTCACCTACGATAGGATGGCCTATCCTTTTAAAGTGAATCCTGATCTGATTCTTGCGTCCAGTTAAAGGGTTAACTTTAACTATAGAGAATCCCTTTCTTCTTTCTATAACCTGATATTCGGTAACCGCAGGTTTATCTTCCAAAGGAATACGGATTGAACCTTTATCTGATTTAACTGCTCCATGCACAAAGGCGATATAGAGCTTTTTAATTTTTTTCTCCTTAAATAACCGCATCATCTTCTTCTGTATAGATTTTCCTTTAGCGTAGATAACCAATCCTGATGTAGAATAATCTAAACGATGGCAGGGATGTAACCTAAAAGTAACCCCTTTATCTTTCAGTTCTTCATTTAGCAAAGAGGTGAGGTCTTTTTTTTTATTGGGAGCAGGAATCACCAACATCTTCGCAGGCTTATCCACAATTTTTAGATAATCATCCTCAAATAGAGTCTTTATCTTCATAATTTATCTTGAGTCTTAATCCATTTACAAAATGGACAACGGTCATTTAAAGCAGGTAGAGGCCCTTTGGCTATCTTTATTGCTTCATAAAATAATTTCTTGGCAAAAAGGGGATCAGTCTTTATCTCTTTTAGAAGTATATCGAAATGGAAATTGCTTGCTTCATCTATAATCTTAGGAATATAATATACGATATAAGCAATCCTTTTGGTAGGAAAACCATTCTCCTCTAATAAGAATGTATAGATATCCATCTGCAATTGATAACTCCTGTGTATCTCTTCAGGAGCCAGGCCTCTTGTCTTATGGTCTAAGGCAGCGTAATAATCAGAAAATTTAAGACACTCATCAAGATAACCTCCTAATTTTGCATCCTCCTTTAAATCCACATATTCAAGCCATCCATTTTTAGGAAGCGAAGTTATGAGGGTGGCTTTAAGTTTTCCCTCCAATATAGGAGGAAGGGTATTTTTTAAACGGTATAAATTAAAATAATCTTTAATTATACGGTCAAGTCCAGTGGTAATAGTTGCTACTGGTTTACCCGGACGCTCAATCTTTTTATTTATATAAAGCCAAAAACAACGTGGACATTCTAATAAAAGATTAAGACTCGATGGGGATAATCTAATCATATCAACTTAAGCATCCTCTCAATGGGTTTCATTGCCCTTTCTCTTATCCTTTCCTTTACTTTTACCTCGTCTTTTAATTTCTCTAAAGCCTGAATTATTTTTTCCTGAGTAGTCTTTTTCATATTAGGACAGATTGCCCTTTCAGAAGCAGGATAAAATTCCTTAGCAGGATTTTCTTTTTTTAACCGATAGATCATCCCTATCTCTGTTGCGACAATAAATTCTTTTGCCTTTGAATTTTTTACATACTCACACATTTTACTAGTAGAAAGTACCGCATCGGCCATCCCGATTACCTGAGGGATGCATTCCGGATGTACAATTACTTTTGCCTGCGGATGAAATTTTTTTTCTCTTTCTATATCCTCAGGTAATATCTTTATATGTGTTGGACAAAATCCCTGCCAACTGATCAATCTTTTATTTGTTTTTTTAGAAACGTAATCGGTTAAGTATTTATCCGGAACAAAAATAATCTCTTCTTTATCCTTTAAGGCCTCAATTACCTTAACCGCATTAGTGGAAGTACAACAGTAATCTAATTCTGCTTTTACTTCTGCAGAAGTATTCACATAACCTACTACCGTTGCTTTTGGATGTTTCTCTTTTAATTTTCTTAACTGTTCGGCATTAATCATATCTGCCATAGGACAACCGGCAGTGATATCCGGCATAATTACCATTTTATCTGGACATAATATGGAAGCGGTCTCCGCCATAAAATGCACACCGCAGAAAACAATCACTTTAGCTTTAGTTTCGGAAGCAATCCTACTTAACTCCAAAGAATCGCCTAAAAAATCTGCTATATCCTGGACTTCCGGCAGTTGATAGTTATGGGCTAAAATTATCGCTTCTCTTTTTTTCTTTAAATCTTTAATCTTTTTCTCTAAATCATTCAATCTCAATTATCCCTCCTCCCAATACTAAATCATCCTTATAAAAAACTGCAGACTGCCCTGGCGTAACCGCGGATTGTGGTTTGAAAAATTCTACCTCTAAATAATTTTCTTCTGGAATAACCTCTGCTGGGATATCCTGTTGATTATACCTTATCTTTACATTTAAAACAATCCTATTTTTTATTGGCTCAGTAATAAAATGTGGTTTTTTAATAAAGAATCTTTTTCTGTAGGTATCCTCCTTTCTACCCACTACCAGACGGTTCGTTTTTTTATCTAAATTTATTACATAAAATGGCCCACCGCCAAGTCCTAAACCTTCTCTTTGACCTAAGGTATAAAAACATAAACCCTTATGCCTTCCTAAAACCCTTCCTTCTTTATCCACAATTTCACCGGGTTTAATTTTTTCTTTAAAATATAAGGATAAAAATTCACGATAATTATCCGTAGGTAAAAAACAGATATCCTGGCTAGGGGCTCGATTAGCCACCGGAAGATTTAAATCTCTGGCGAGCTCTTTTACCTCAGATTTAAGATATTCCCCTAAAGGAAAAATTATCCTTTTAAGTTTATCTTGAGTAAGGTAATATAAAAAATAACTCTGGTCCTTATTTATATCCTTTGCTTTTTTTAGATAATAAAGACCATCCTTTTTTTCTATCCGGGCATAATGCCCGGTAGCCAAAAAATCCGCACCCAAGTTAACTACCTTTTCTAAAAGTGCGCCAAATTTTATATAACGGTTACAATCTACGCAAGGATTGGGGGTACGGGCAGAAAGGTATTCTCTACAGAAATTCTTAATTATTTTTTCTTTTAAAATTTCTGAAAAATTCAATACATAATGTTTTATCCCTAATTTATAACAAACCTTCCGTGCATCCTCAATTGCCATTCGATCGCAACAGACAGGTCTTTTCCTTTTTGGGATATCTAAATTAAAACACATAGTAACTCCTATTACTTCATAGCCTTTCTCCTTTAATAAAACCGCTGAGACCGATGAATCTATCCCCCCGGACATAGCCACAAAAACTCTTGCTCCCATAACTTTTTATTATACCATTAAAGTTTTAAAAAGAAATAATTATGCCCATTTTATACCAACGCCCTACTGCCTTTATATCTTTGGCTTCTTCGTATCCCTGATTGAAAATATTCGTTCCTTCTATAAAAAATTCATAATTTTTAAATCTTTCACTTAACTTAAGATCAAAAGTTTTATAAGGCTCTCTTTTAGAAGGATGAGAAAAATTACTGATAAGATTTAATTCCAAATTTTTAAATTGAAAATTAAAAATACTCACCAGTTTATGCTGGTTATAATCAAAAACATATTTAGAATAAGGGTAAGGATTTTTTTGCGGTAAATTTAAATAAGTATAATCTAAAGAGATACTCCTTAAAAATCCTTCCTTAAACTTAAAGGAATAATTTAACTCCAAACCAAAAGGACTAACCTTGCCGATATTCTTTGCCTGCCAACTTTCAGAAACTAAATTTTTTACCCAATCAATGGTAGAAAGCTGTTGCTTAAAAAAGAAACTCAATCCAATTTTTTGATTATCTTTTAAAACATCAAAACCAAATTCAAATGAATCGGTCTTCTGGTTTTTTAAATGTGGATTTCCTTGATGGGCAGGATCAGAATAGTAAAGTTCAGTAAAGGAAGGGCTTCTTCCAAATCTATTTAAAGAGAGCCTTAATCTTAAATACTCATCTAAGAAATAAATTATACCTACATAGATATCTTCTAAATAATCACCGGGATAATAACTATCTAAGCCTAAAGAAAAACTAAATATAAAATTACCAAAAAATTTATCTTTAAGACCTAAAAGAAAGCCATTTTTAAAACGGTTATGTTGGTTAAGGCGAGTGCTAGTTAACTTCTGTTTTTCTATATTAAAATTTAAGAAAAAATCATCCCAAAAAACTTGAGAATTTATCCCCCAGATATAAGTGGTATGCTGATTTTTATAAAAAAGAGGGTTATGTCGATCTAAGATATAGGTATCTCTGTGTCTGCGGGTATAAAATTGAGTTTTAAAATTATTAAATCGGCTGGAAACAAAACCTAAATCCTGCTGGATATGTTCTTCTTCATGGGGGAATCTTAGGGAATAAAAACTATCTGCTCCAAAATCCCTTTGGGTATGCCCAAAAAATAACTCCGTATCTTTTTCCTCTTTTTCCCATAAAGCATAATAGGATAAATTATAGATATCAAAATCTGTGTCCTGTCTTGCTCCTGAAGAAATCTTATGCTCTAAAGATAGTCTATTTTTAAAATCCTTTAAGGAAAAATTAAAAGAGATCAATTTTTCCCATAAAGCATGCTGGCCGAAACTTGTCTTTAAATAGGTACCTTTTGGGTTTGGTTTTTTAATTATAAAATTTAATTTTTGGGAATTCTTAAAAATTTCTACTTTCTCCAAATCAAAATAAGTTAGCGGTAACTCTAAACTGAAATGACCTGTCTGAGGATCATTTATTTTTATTCCATTTAAAGTTATGGAGTTGTCTTCAAATAAACTACCCCGGATAGATAGATCCTGCTGTATCCCAAAGTTTGACCTTTTAATTAAATCTATACTTGAAGAATAATCAACTATCTCCTCCGGAGAAAAGTAAGGTAAGTTTTCTATATCCTCAAAAGATAAATACTTAACATTTTCCGATAAGATCTTTCTTATCCTTATCTCTTCTAAATTTTCTTCTTTAGCAAAACCAGGCAAATTTAAGATTACAAAAATAAAATTAACCAAAGAAATGCTTAACCAATTTTTAAACACAAACTTCTTCCTTAGTTAAAATTGTTTGATACTGGTTAATTTCGTTATTTTCGTTTTTTACTTCCTAACTTTCCTAACTCCCTAACTTACCTAACTTCCTAACTTTACCTAACTCCCTAACTCACCTAACTGAAGACTATTGTCAACTTATTTAAAAATTTTAGTTTACAATTCAATTAAAATAAAAATCAACGGCAATAAAATAAATCCCCTGCATTTATCCTCTCTATTAATCCGCTCTCATTCCTTAAAAGAAGACTCCCATCCTCATCTATATCTTGGGCTAAACCCACTAATACTTTATTAGTTTGAACTATCTTCACTATCTTACCCAAAGTATTAGAATACATGCGCCATTTATCTAAAATAAAACTTGTTCCTTTGGCTTTAAATAAAAGATAATACTTTTCAAGTTTTATTAATAAATGGCGCATAAGTTCTAAGCGATTTACCAATTCATCTTTATACTGCCTTAAGGATATCGCTCCTTCTATAAGTTCTTTGGCTTCATTATTTACATTTATCCCTATACCTACTACTACAAAATGAATTTTTTCTGACTCCGCTTCTAATTCAGTAAGTATACCTGCTAATTTTTTTTCATTTAAAATCACATCGTTTGGCCATTTTAACTCTGTTTGAATACCAGAAGTTTCTTTTATCGCCTCTACCACGGAAATAGCGCTCAAAAGATTAAAGATCGCCACTTTATTGGGATGGATATCCGGTCTTAAAATAAAAGAAAAGTATAATCCTTTATAGGGAACACAAAACCATTTCCTTTTAAATCTACCCCTTGCTTTGGTCTGAAACTCAGCAATTATTACTGTGCCTTCCGGAGAACCTTCCTTTGCTAAATTATGGGCAACATCCATCGTAGAATTAGTGGTCTCAAAATAATGAATATTTTTCCCCATAAATTTTGTGGGGAGTTTCCAATTAACCTCATAAGGCAAAAGTTTATCCGGAAGTTTTAAGAGTCGATATCCTAAATGGGGAACCGCCTCAATAATATAGCCCAAATCTCTTAAATGCTGAATATACTTCCAGATCGCCGAACGGCTCAAAGAAAAATAACCACTTATCTCTTCGCCTGAAATATAACCTTTATGCGTCTTAAGAAAAAAGAGAATTTTTTCTAAGGTTTTATCGATCATAAATTAATATTATACCTTAAAAATAATTTGTAGTTATAAGATTTTTATTCTATAATAATTCTTGTGCTTAAGATTTACAAATTGAAAAAAAATATTAAAAAAAGATTCTGGATTTTAATTTCCATTTTAATTTTACCCGGTTTTCTTCTGTGGGGTTCAGAAACAATCCTTATACACCGTCCAAGAAACTACGTAGGGATAGTATTTGGGGAAAAAATAAGTTTAGCGGAGTTTCAGTCCGCAATAAAAGCAATACAGCATCAATTGATACTTCAAAAGGGAGAAGAATTCCTTTCCCAAAAAAATACAATAGACCTTAGTACGGAAGCCTGGGATAGGATTATTCTTCTAAAGGAAGTAAAAAGAAGAAAAATAAAAGTAAGCGATAAAGAAGTAATAGAGTTTATCCAATCTTTACCTTTATTCAGGAGCAATAATAAGTTTGATCTGGGTTTATATAAACAGATTATCTATTATCTATTTAAAACCGATCCGCGTAGTTTTGAAGAGGAAATGAGAGAAAATTTAATGATTAGCAAACTCTACGATGAGTTAACTTCAGATATAAAATTGACGGAAGAGGAAATTGAAATCTCCTATCGGCAAGAAAATGAGATGATCGCGGTAGAGTATTTAAGTATACCTTTTAAAAATTTAGAAAAAAGTGTATCTGTAGACGAGAATGAATTATACCAGTATTACCTTGATCACCGTCAGGAATTTAAAAAGCCAGCCACCTATAACCTCCAGTATATAAGTGAAAAAGATCCAGAAAAGATAAAACAGCTTTATAATAATTTAAGGAGAACAAAAAATTTTGAAGGTTTCTTAAAGGAAAAAGGATATACAATAAATGAAACGGGCTTTTTTAGTTTAGAAGAGCCTATCCCCGCTATTGAACTGCCGGTTTCAAGTTCTTTTTTAATTGAAAATTTAAAAATAGGAAAAGTAAGTCCCCCCTTAAAGATAAAAGATAACTATTTTTTAATTCGTCTTAAAGAAAAAAGAGAGGCTTATATCCCAAATTTTACTGAAATAAAAGATAAAGTAAAAGAAAAATTCTTAGATGAAAAAATAAAAAAACAGGCTAAAGAGTTACTTACAGAAGTTTTATCAGAAATAAAAAGAATGAAGGAAAATAATTTAGAGGTTGATTTTTCAAAATTGGCTAATCAGTACAATTTAAAATACGGTACCACTGAACCATTCAAGCGTTCAACTTATATCCCTCAGATCGGCTCCTCGGATAAATTCTTTAAAGCATTCGATGAATTAAAAGAAGGAAAAATCTCAAAAGAGATCATCCCTATGGAACAGGCAATGTTTATAGCCAGAATAGTCTCTTATAAAGGACCGGATAAAGAAATTTATGAAAAAGAAAAAGAAGAGTTTTCTAAAAATCTTACTCAGAAAGTAAAGGATATAAGGTTTATGGAATTTCTTTGGCAGTTAAGAAGAAAGGCTAAACTTATAAGTTTATGGTAAAATTTTTCTTGCAATTTAGGATAGTTTGTGATATTTATAGACAATAAAGAAGAAAAGAAGGAGGTAAAATGGAAGGTAAAAATTTTAATTTTGGGAAAAAAATTATTCTTTTAATGGTTATTTGTCTTTTTTCATTGGGTTTGGTTTCTTGTGAAAAATTAAATTTCTTAAGTCCAAAAAAGAAAGAACCTCCACAAAAAGTATCCACCCCTTCTATTCTGGAAGTTAAAGGAACAATTATCGCTAAAGTAAATAATATCCCCATTACCTTAGAAGAACTAAATGAAGAGATAGAAGCTTACAATGCGATGGTGCCGGAAGATAAGCCCGAATTAAAAATCAATACGCGAGAAAAAAAGATTGAATACCTAAAAGACCAGATGATTAGAAGGATTTTATTATATCAAGAAGCATTAGACCGTGGTTTGGATAGAAGCGAAACTATACTAAAAGCCTTAGAAAAAACAAAAAGGGATCTTTTAGTAATGGAGTTGGTAAGACAGGAGGCAGAAAAAGTAGAGGTAAGTTCTAAGGAAATTGAGGATTATTATAATATGTATAAAGAAGAATTTAAAGAGGCGGAGGAAAGACAGCTCCGTGAAATTGTAGTTCCTACAGAACAGGAAGCAAAAGAGATCCTTATCTTACTCTTACAGGGTCAAGATTTTGCTACTTTGGCTAAGGAGCGCTCTAAAGCTCCTTCTGCCAAAGATGGGGGAGATTTAGGTTTTATTACTAAAGGTAAAAAATTTCCCCAGTTTGATACGGTGGCTTTCTCAGAAACCTTGGAAGTAGGAAAAATCAGCAATATCTTTAAAGGTCCTGATGGTTACTATATCTTAAAATTAGAAGCAAAAAGGGGTGGTAAACAAAAAAGCCTGTCTGAGATGTGGGATGATATAAAAAGAGGTTTGACTTTTCTAAAACAACAAAAGAAAATAGAAGATTTAATCAGTAAACTTTCTACCCAGGCAAAGATTGAAACTTATGAATCGGAAATAAAGTAATGAATAGACAGAGGATTTTTTTAATTACCGGGGTTATATTGGGTTTAATTGCAGTAGTAATGGTAAATAACTATATCCAACAGAAAGAACAACAGATTAAAGAGCAAGCAAAAAAAGCTATACTTCAGATGCAACAGAATCAGGTAGCGGTATTAGTAGCAAAAACAGATATCCCTAAAGGTGTAACTATTGAGCCGGAGATGTTAGAAACAGCGATTATCCCCAACCAATACCTTGTACCCCAGCCGGTTACTTCTTTAGATAGAATTTCGGGAATGGTTACGATTGCTCCTATTTCTAAAGGTGAACAGATCAGTTTAAGTAAACTTACCCAACCCCACCAAGTATCTACCGGCGGAGGAGGTTTAGCACAGATTACCCCAGCAGGAAAAAGAGCAATTACTATCTCTGTAGATAATATCTCCTCTTTAGCAGGAATGATTAGACCAGGAGATTATGTAGATGTGATTGCGGTTCTTCCTGTACCCATACAAACTCCGGATGGGAAACAAACTACTCAGATGGCAGTTATACCTTTATTTCAGAATGTCTTAGTTTTAGCGGTAGGACAAGAGATAGGTTCTATCTCTAAGGAAGAAACTGGACGCTATAAAAAAGAAGAAAAAAGAGAACCCTCTCCTTTAATCACCTTGGCTTTATCTCCGCAAGAAGCACATTTACTTGCTTTTGTTCAAGAACAGGGGAAAATAAGACTTACCTTACGCTCTCCTATAGATTCCCAAATCCAACCTGTCCAACCAGCAAGTTGGGAGACTCTCTTTCAATATGTAATGCCTTCTGTACCAAGCACGCCGGAAGTAAAGCCAGAAGCAAAATCAGAGACAGAGAAAAAACCCCAAGTTCCCCAAGAGTATGTAGAGATATACCGCGGACTTAACAAAGAAAAAATCCCCCTTACGCGTTAGAAAACCAAAAATTAATTTTTTAAAAGAATTTTTAGGTGAGGTTTATTCTACTTTTATTGCTTCTACTGGACACTGGGAGGCAATTTCTTTAAGGTCACAACTACTACAGGAATTTGCTTTCACATGCGCAACTCCATCATCTCTTACCTCAAAAACCTCAGGGCAGGACTGCTCACATAAACCACAACCTACACATTTATCCTTATCCACCGTTACTTTCGTTACTTTTGCCATCTTTTTCCTCCTTATCGCTCTAAAAGATTTTCAAACATCTCCTCATGCTCAACTTCCTCGGAAAGAATATGGCTGATAAGTTGGTAAGTTACATGGTCTTTGCCTAAAGTTTTTTGGGCAAGTTTATTATAAACCTCAATTGCTCCTGCTTCTGCTTCTAATACTACACGGATAATCCGATTTATATCCGCACTGTTCTTGGGAGGCAAAATATAAGGAAAGTTGGCATTTTTTTCTAAATCCATAGGATTAGCCAATGGGACATCCCCTAATTTCATAATCAGATCCGCTAACTCTTGAGCATGCTCAAGTTCATCTTTGGCGATCTTTTCTAAAAATTCCTTCATATCCTCATAAGCTCTACCACAGACAACCTGCGCCATATACCAGTAAAGATAAAATGCCAGCCACTCATCACAGTAGGCTTTGATTAAATCTTTCACTAATTCCTTTAAATTAAAATTTACAATATTCCTAAATTGTTTACCCATCTTCACCTCCTTATTCTTCTTGCGCTAACAAATTATATTTCTTTATATTATAATTAGCAATCTCCTGAATCTTTTTTAACTCTTGGGGGTTATTTAAAAGATGTCGGAATCTTGCCTGAAGTTTTAAATACTCCTCTACCGCTAACCCAGGAATTTTACGGACATTAGTCAAAACTCCATTTTCATATTCAATTAAAGGATAAAGTCCGGTTTCTACTGCCAGACGTGCTACTTTATAGGTAAGATGAGGCTCATGCCTCCAACCTAAAGGGCAAGGAACATGGATTTGAATATACTTTGGTCCTTTTATAGAAAGTGCCTTCTTTACTTTCCTTTGTAAATCCTGAGGGAATCCTACAGAAGCGGTTGCCACATAAGGGATACCATGAGCTAAAGCGATTTCCGGAACAGGCTTTTTATGCGTAGGATTACCAAAAAATTCTTTTCCCGAAGGAGTAGTGGTAGTATCACTATCAAGAGGGGTTAAACCGCTCCTCTGAATCCCTGTATTCATATAGGCTTCATTATCATAACAGATAGATAAGATATTATGTCCTCTCTCCCACATCCCTGAAAGCGCCTGCAAACCAATATCCGCAGTCCCTCCATCTCCTGCCTGCGCAATTACCTGAATATCTTCTCTACCTTTATACTTTAACGCACGCTCTATACCTGAGGCAACTGCACCTGCATTTTCAAATAAAGAATGAATCCAAGGAACACCCCAACTTGATTCCGGATATTTAGTAGAAAATACCTCTAAACAACCAGTAGCATTAGCAATAATTGTATTGGGACCAGCGGTTTCTACCACTAGTCTTGCTGCGATTGCCTGACCACAACCTGCGCAAGCAGTATGTCCAGAAGCAAAAAGGACTTTTCTTTCCATTTATAACTTCTCCTTTAATAACTCCTGCTTTAAATCTATAAATTCTTCTTCCTTTTCTTTAAGGGATAGTTTCTTAAATATTGTCTCTATCGAATCTAAAGTAATATCTCTGCCTCCTAAACCACCAATAAAACTGCGCATTAACTTAGGGGTGCGTTTTTTACCAAAGAATATCGATTTTATCTCCGAATATAAAGGTGCTTCTGCGCCCAAAGATAAAGCCCTATCCAATACCGCTACTTTAGGCACATCCTTTAATACCTCATATATCTTATTTCTCGGAAAGGGTCGGTAAGTAATTATCTTCAAAAGTCCTACTTTCTTTCCTCTTTTCCTTAAGGCATCCACTACTTCCTTTATCGTCCCACAAACCGAACCCATAGCAACAATTACTTTTTCTGCATCCTCAGTTTTATAGCACTCGATCAAACCGTCAGAATAATTCCGACCAAAGATATTTTTAAATTCAACAACTATAGAAGGTAAAATTTTTAAGACCTCCTGATGTGTCTTCTGAATAGCAAAGCGTGTCTCCATATAATATTCACTATCCGCCAAAACCCCTAAAGTCAAAGGGTTCTCTACATCTAATTTGTATGGTGGTTGATACTTAGGCAAAAACTTATCCACTTCTTCTTGTGTAGGAATATCTACTACCTCCAATCCATGCGTAAGGATATAACCATCCATACATACCATTGCGGGAAGCATCACATTTTTATCTTCTGCCAAACGATAGGCAATAAAATGAAAATCTACTGCCTCCTGGATATTCTCTACATAGAATTGAATCCAACCACTATCCCTTAAAGAGACAGAATCCTGTTGGTCATTCCAGATATTGATAGGGCTAGAGATTGCCCGGTTAGCACAGGTAAGGATAACCGGAAGCCTTAATCCTGCAATATTAAATAAAACTTCTGCCATCAAAAGCAAACCTTGAGAACTGGTAGCAGTATAAGCTCTTACCCCTGAAGCCACTGCTCCTAAAACTAAAGAGGCAGCTGAATGTTCACTCTCTACATTTACAAATTGACTATCCAAAATACCTTCCGCAACCATCTTAGAGAGTTCTTCCGGAATATGGGTCTGAGGAGTAATAGGATAGGCAGCGATTACTCCTGGCCTACATAAAGAAACTGCTTTTGCTACTGCCTGAGAGCCTTCTAAGAATTCTCTCATCTTAAGTCTCCTCAATCATTACTATATCCTGCTTAGGACAGATCTCCGCGCAAAGACCACAGCCTTTACAATAATCATAATCACAATGATAAGTATTTTTTTGCTCTCCCTCAATACAGCCTTCAGGGCAGATTAAAACACACATCCTACAGGCAATACAGTTAGTCTGTAGAAATTTAGGTTTTTTAGTGGTGCGCCAGGAACCGGTCTTATTATTTTTGCTACTTAGGGGTTTAGCAAATAGGGGACCAAACATAATTAAATCTTTCCTTTCATAAAATCATAACCTTTTTTAACCGCCAAGATATTCTTCTCTAAAACCTCTTTATGAGCAAACCTGTTCTCTAACGCCTTTATCAGGGAATCTAAATCTAAATCTTTTTCTATGGCGACAAAAGCACCTAAAAGACAGGTATTGGCTAAGGGTCTACCGATAGTTTCTAAAGCGATTTTTGTGGCAGGGACAAAATAAATCTTTCTTTTAAAATTTAACTTAGATTTATCTATCCCTTCTGTTTCATTAATTATAGCAAAACCATTTTCCTTAAGCCCAACCAGACAATTAAAACCTTTTAGAAGTGTAGGATCAACTACCAAAACATAATCCGGTTGGTAAATCTGACTTCTTAATCTTATAGGTTTTGTGTCTACCCTCAGAAAAGCATTCATCGGAGCACCCATACGGGCTGCCCCAAAATGTGGGAAGGCATAAGGATAAAAACCCTTTAAAAAATAACTATAGCCCAATATCGTAGCGGTAGTAATCGCTCCTTGTCCTGCCCTAGCATGAATACGGATCTCTTTCATAAATCTATCCTTCTAAAATAAAAACACATATATTTTACAAAATAAAAATTTTTTTGTCAATTAAAAATTAAACTGCCTCTCTATCCAAACTCCTATATTGGATTGCTTCGGAGATGTGTTCTGCTTTAATTATCTCAGAGCCAGCTAAATCCGCGATGGTACGGCTAACCTTTAAAATACGGTCATAACTACGACAGGAAAAATTCATCTCCCGCAAGGCAAGTTCTAATAGATTTTGCGCGGAATTATCTAAAATACAGAATTTCTTTATTAATTTGGTATCCATCTGGGAATTAAAGAATATATTTGTGCCCTGGAATCTTTTGCGTTGAATCTTTAAGGCTTTTTCTACTCTTTGCCGAATAACTGAGGAAGGCTCTTCTTCCTTTTTCTCTAAGAGTGTCTTGTATCTTAATTCAGGAACCTGGATATGTAAATCAATCCTTTCTAAGAGTGGTCCTGAGATTTTACTGCGGTATCTTTGAATTTGGGAAGAACTACATCTACAGGCATGCAAAGATGAAGTATAATAACCACAGTAACAGGGATTCATCGCACAGACTAAAAGAAATTTACTTAAAAAAGTAATAGTTTTGTTAGCGCGCGCAACCGTAACTTTTCCATCCTCTAAAGGTTGCCTTAATGCCTCTAAAACATCCCGATGAAACTCAGGCAGTTCATCTAAAAATAAGACTCCGTTATGGGCTAAACTTACCTCCCCAGGTTTAGGGTTTTGTCCTCCGCCAATTAAAGCGATATCTGAAGCGGTATGATGCACCATACGAAAAGGTCGCTCTACAATTAAAGGAGATTCTTTATTTAAAAGCCCGGCAATACTATATATCTGGGTAGTCTCAAAAATCTCTTCTTCGGACATCGGTGGTAAAATTGAAGGAATCCTTTTGGCAAGCATGGTTTTTCCTGCACCGGGAGGTCCGATTAAAAGGATATTATGCATCCCTGCTACTGCTACTTCGAGTGCCCTTTTTACTTGAGCCTGACCTTTTACTTCAGAAAAATCCAAATCGTAATTTTTATTTTTAATTAAATCTTCAATTTTAAATTTAACTGGCTTTCTCTCCAAAAAATTAGTCAAAAAATAGACCACCTCTTTTAAACTCTCAAAAGGATAAGCGTCAAGCTCTTTGACAATCCCTGCTTCATAGATATTCTGTGAAGGTATAATTAATTTTTTAAATTGAGTTTTTCTTAAATATAGACTTACCGGCAAAACTCCGCATACAGGCCTTATTCTTCCATCTAAAGAAAGTTCTCCCAAAAAAACAAAATCTTTTAAGACCTCTTGGGGGATTTGGTTACTGGAAGCTAAGATCCCTAAGGCAATCGCTAAATCAAAACAAGAGCCCTCTTTTTTTATATCTGCAGGAGCCAAATTTACGGTAATTCTTCCGGAAGGATACTCATAACCGGAATTTTTGATTGCGGATTTTACCCTATCTTTGGATTCTTTTATTGCTTCATCAGGAAGTCCCACTACCGAAATTCCGGGAAGCCCTCCAGAAACATCCACCTCAATTTCTACCAAATACCCTTCGGTTCCTAAAGTAGAACAGGAAAATAAACGCGTAATCATAACTCCTCACCTCCAATATATAAGACGAAAAAATTAAAAAAATCTCACATCAAAAAAGACCGTTTCTTTATCCATACAGAGACCGTTTCTCCAAGCAATCGAAGACCGTTTCTTATAATATTAGTTAATTTCGTTTAGTTCGTTAATATCGTTAATTTCGTTTTTACTCCCTAACTTCCTAACTCACCTAACTTCCTAACTTTACCTAACTCCCTAACTTACCTAACTCCTAACTACTCACTACTCAATACTCAATACTTACTACTCAATACTTTTTATATAGCGTTTAGCGTATAGTTTTTTCTTTTCTTATTTCCTAAACACCTAAACACCTTAATACCTTAACACCTAAAAACCTTAAAACCTAAACACCTTAACACCTAACTTCCTAAACTTCTATCTACTATCTACTAAAATTACTCTGTGTACTGGATTTTAATTCTTGGATGGTTTTTTTGATGCGCAGGACCCTTTCCGGTGAGGATGGATGGGTAGAAAGATAATTGCGAATCATTGATTGGGGAATCTCTATAGCAAATCTTTCCATAAAGTTAGCACAGACTTCCACATCAAAACCTGCCTGATAAACTAAACGCGTGCCAAAATAATCCGCCTCTCTTTCTAAATCTCTTGAATATGTTGTCTTAAAGATATTACCGATATCCGTAACTACTTGACCGCTTCCCGGTGCTTGCGACTCTAAGAGGATACTTAAAGGAAGACTTAATAGAAAAGTAATTAAAGACACTCCTTCAAATTTTTGCAGATGCCCTCTTATAATATGGGCTAACTCATGAGCCAAAACCGCAGCCAATTCATCATCGGATTTTACAAAATGAAGTAAACCATAAGTAACAAATATACCTTGCGGAGTAGCGGCTGCATTTACCTCTTGAAGATCTACCATATTAATCGGAATATTTAAGGCAACTGAACCTACTTCTAAAGAAATATTTTCTTTTATTCCTTGACGCAAAATGTTTATATTTACGATTTGACCTATTTTAAATTTCTTTACCTCATTATAAAAATCAAAACTACTATTTATCTTTCTTTGATTTATACTTAAAATTATATCCCCTTTTAAAAGACCTGCTTTCTTTGCGGGAGAGCCATCAATAACTAAACCTACCACTACCCCTTTATCTTGGGATAAATTATATAGCCTTTTAAGATATTTGTTTATATCAAAAACATATACTCCTAAAAACGGCTCAAAAGGTTTTTTTGTGTCGGAAGGCAAAATCGCATAAATAAGTCTATACCCAATATTATTTACATGCTCAAGTTGTTTAAGCCGATATTCTAAGGCTTTTACTTTTAGTTCCTCTTCAAATTCGATAATCTCCTGTTGACTAACTGTTGGCCCAGTAATCGTAGCACAACCATTGAGAAATAGAATTAAACTTAAAATTAAATTTAAATGTTTAAACACTTAACTTTTAACTAAGGCTAGAGTTTCTGCACGGGTTTTTTCGTTTTCTTTAAAGACTCCCCTTACCACCGAAGTTACGGTTAAAGTTCCGGGCTTTCTTATCCCTCGCATCGACATACACAGATGCTCTGCTTCAATTACTACCATACAACCTTGGGGTTTAAGTTTTTCCATAATGATATCCGCAATCTGAGTAGTAAGACGTTCCTGAACCTGAGGTCTTTTGGCTAAAATATCTACTACGCGTGCCAATTTACTTAATCCGGTAACCCGACCATCCTTAGGGATATAAGCGATATGTGCCCGACCAATAAAAGGGATGAGGTGATGTTCGCATACGGAGTAGAGGGGAATATTTTTAAGTAAAATTATCTCATCATGTTTCTGGTCTAAAATTACCTCCAGTTCCTTCCTCGGATCTTTATCAATCCCTGAAAAAATCTCCTCATACATTTCAGCAACCCTTCTGGGTGTATCCTTTATATCCTTCCGTTTTAAATCCTCTCCTAATGCTTTTAAAATCTCTTTAACCGCATTTTCAATTTTTTTCTTATCCATAACGTCTCCTCTTTGATTATCAATTATTAATAATTTTCTCTCCTGATAACTTTTCTATAAATCCTGAGCTAAAATTACCCAAGGGAGATCATAATAATCATGGGTAATAATATAATATTCTTTTATCCTTAAACTATTAGCAATTTTCTTTAAACGCTTTATATCAAACTCAGAAGTTTTTATCTTTGCCTCAAAAGCAAACCTCCCATCTATAATAAAATCGATCTCTTGACCTTTATAGCGCTGATAATAATTTATAACTCCATACTTTCTTAAAT
>Ga0078972_1001878_pt1 | contig 73867 bp, 57 predicted proteins | sample YelNatPaOPGAMG01_FD_67568 | JGI IMG/M metagenome (GOLD analysis project Ga0078972, IMG submission 67568) | Hot spring thermophilic microbial communities from Obsidian Pool, Yellowstone National Park, USA - OP-RAMG-01 (SPADES assembly) (version 2) | ecosystem: Environmental > Aquatic > Thermal... | reverse complement strand
TAGGAAAAAGAGAAGGATAATTTTTGACTATGGTATTAAAACTTATTTTAGGACCAACGATTGGAGCATTAATTGGGTTCATAATTGGAAGTATATTTAGGAAACTTGGTGGTGTATGCCCATTGACTTGTAATCCATACATTTCAACAATATGGTTTGCTTTATTAGGACTACTTTTTGTGTTGAGCAATAGATAAAATTTTGAGTTTTTAATAAATCTTTAAAGCAGTATTTGTAGTGGTTAGATTTATACAACAAATTGTAGTTGCAGAACCTTGTTCTGCTAAAAAAATGATAGGCAGCGTAAGACGCTGCAACTACAGATAGATTTTGTAGTTTCAGCACCTTGTACTGCTACAAAATCATTTTTCTGCGGTCTCTAATTTGCAGAATTAAATTGTTTTTCAGGTATGAAGAAGCAGCTACAAAAACAAGGGGAAATTAAAGTGCCAAAAATTTTAGTTGTTGACAAAGACAAAGATGTTTTAAAAGAAGCAAGAAAAATTTTTTCTTCTGTAGATTACAAAATTTTTTTTGAACAAGACGAGAAAAAGGCTCTTCAAAAACTTGTAAAAGAAAATGTGGATATAGTTATTTTTGATGTTGAAACACCGGACATTGATAATATACCAATAATTAATAAGATAAAACAACTCTCACCACAAGTTGAAATAATCATCTCTGCAAAAGAAACTTCTTTAGACTTATTTCATAAATTTGTTGATCAAGATGTATTATTTGTTAGGAAACCATTTAATCCTGATGAGTTGTTATCTTTAATAAAAAGAGCATATGAGAGAAAACAACTTTTAAAAAAAATTTTTGATTTAGAACAACTTGATAAACATAAAGATGAACTTTTATCTTTTGTATCACACGAACTTAAGACACCTATTATGGTGATAACAAATGCTGTAGATCTAATTCTTGAAAAAATAGATTCTGCTAAAACAGAAAAAGATATAGAAAAATGTAAACAAAATACAAAAATGATGTTGGAAATGATCGCAAGACAACTTCATCGGATAAAAACTAATGTTGACAATTTGCTTGATTATACAAGAATAGAAGTAGGGACTATAAAAATAGTCAAACGGAAAGTTTCTGTATTAGAACTTTTTAAAGAAATAATTTCTGAATCTGAGTATTTAATAAGACAAAAAAAATTAAGGTTTTCATATCCTCAAAATTTGAAAGATGTAGAAATAGAGATTGATGAAGAACAGATAAAAAAAGTTTTGTTGAATTTGATAACAAACGCTGTAAAGTTTACTGCTGAAGGTGGTAAGATATATGTTTATTACAAAGTGTTAAAAGATAAAATAGAGTTTGGTGTTGAAGATACTGGTATCGGTATTGAAAAGAAGGATCTTGAAAAAATTTTTGAAAAGTTTTATCGTGTTGACCAACCAGAAAAAATTGAAGGGTTAGGATTAGGTCTCGCAATATGTAAAAAAATAGTTGAACTACATAATGGAAAAATCTGGGCTGAATCAAAAGGTATAGGGAAAGGGAGCAAGTTTAAGTTTTATTTACCATTGAAAAATAAAGCAAAATTTTCGGGGGGGGGGAAGAAAGGAGGAGTGAAATTAAGTGGCTTCCTATGATAAAATCAGAAATTTGTTAATTATTACTTCAGACCAAAAAACAGCAAAAAATTTGGCTTTCCAACTTGGAAGAAAAAAATATAATGTTTTTATTTGCTCACCTGATTTAAAAGAAATAGAACAAACTATAAAAGAAAATTCAGTAGAAATCATTCTCATCCTTACTGATATAAAAATCCAAAAGCGCAAAAAAATTTGTAAGTTTCTGTATACTAAATTTAAAAACAAAGTGTATCTTACCTGGATGACCAAAGAAATATGTACTATTGACAAATGTGAACTGTTAGCACAGAATTTATGTAAAAACAGTTTTTTATGGTATTCTGTTAAAAAACAAAAGGATTACGAAAGTTTAATAAACAGAATTAAAATTTTAGTTGGCAGAACACTAGAACGTAGTATTTTAGAAATACATAACGAAGTTAGAGATGTTTTAAGAAAAACTTCAGCAAAAGGGTTGTTTTATACAAGGCAGTTGAAAGAAGGAAAAATATATAGCGATATACAATCAATAGAATTTTATGAAAAACTACTAAAAGAAGTGTTTGACAGAATTTTGAAAAAAATAAAGAGAAGATTTACTGCTGACAGAGTTTCGTTATTCAGTTATAGTGATAGAATAAAAAATTATCAACTTATAAGTTCTTATGGATTAAAAGTTTATGAACATCCAACTGTTGTCTCACGACAGACAATTTTAATAAACTACGCTTTACAAAAGAAAAAACCTTTACTTATACAAAACGGTGCTATATACTATCCTGAATTTAAAAAACTTAAAGTAAAGCCACAACCAAAAATTATCTCTTCAATGGTAATCCCTATAATAGTGTCTCAAAGAATAATAGGAATATTAAACATAGCAAGGATGTTCCCTAAAAAAGAAAGGTTCACAATGTTAGATTTTGAATTAGCACAAGTTTATGCTGAACGTATTGGTCTTTTACAATCACCTTTTTCTTCAGTATTTGGATTTTTAGAATACGAAAAATTAAAACATGACTTAGTAGCGATAATAAACCATGAGATGAGAACACCGATAATGGCAATCTCTGCTGCTTTAGAACTTGCTTCAAAAGAAATGTCAGACCAGTTATACGAAATACTTGAACGAAATGTTAAACGGTTGTATGATATTGTAGATAACTTAATAAAATTTAGTGATATTAGTAAAGGGACATATACTATAGAGAAAAAAGAGGCTTCTTTACAAGAACTGATTGAAAAAATTAAAGAAACATATGATGAAAGATTAAAAAATAATGGGTTTGATTTTACAATTGAACAAAAAATTAAAAATGACAAAGTGTATATTGATGAACAAAAAGTTTTACAGGTTTTAAATGGTCTTATTTCAAATTCAATAAAGTTTTCAAAATCAGAAGGTGAAAAATGTATAAAACTTTATGTTGAAGAAAAAAATGACGAGTATTTATTCTGTGTTGAAGATAACGGAATAGGGATTGATAAAAATAATTTAGAAAAAATATTTTTTCCTTTTGTACAAATAGGCGATGTTTTAACAGAACATAAGCAAGGGTTGGGTATAAATCTTTATATAAGTAGATACATAATAGAACAACATGGTGGCAGAATCTGGGCTGAGTCAGAAAAAGGAAAATATACAAAAATGTTTTTCACAATACCAAAGAAGTAATTAAAACAACCACTCACCTTTTTTCTTTTCTTCGTCTAACAAAGATAAGACCTTTTGTTTGATACTCTCAGGTAATGAAACTTTGTTTTGAACAATTTTTTGTTTCAATTTCACCAGTTGTTTAATAATTTCTCCTTTTACTCTTGTATCAGTATCTCTTTCATATAAATTAAACAAAATTGAAAAAGTTTCATCACTGCCAATTTCAATAAGTGCTAAAACAACATTTGCTCTGATAACTGGGTTCTCATTATTTATCATTTGGTGTAAAACAGCATAAGTTTTTTGAGGATTTACTTCAAACAAGGTTTTTAACATAGAAGCAAGCTTTTCTCTATAAATCTCAAGTTCATATTCTGTATACAACTCTGGTTTCCCTATGGTTGAAAGAAAAGATAGAAACTGTTCTTGTTGTTTATCAGTTATAGGCTTGGCTTCAATTGTAGCTTTAGATGAGATCTGTGGTTTTGTTTGTGGTTGTATAACAGATGTTTTTGACAAAGTAATGATTTTTTCTTGTAATGCTGATATTTGATTTTCTTTTTCTTTTAATTCTGTCTCATAATGTTTTATCTGTTGTTGATACATTTTTTCTTTTTCTTTGTATATATCACCTTCTTTTTTTGCTTCTATAAGTTGTGTTTTTAATTCAAAATTTTCTTTTTGTAAAACTTCAATTTGTTGTTGTAACAATTTTTTTGTTTTAAGATGAATTTTAAACTGATATATAAGGAATAAAATTACTGATAAAGAAAATAGTGATAATGTTACAAAAAACAAAAATTTATATTTTTTGTTTTCTACGACCACAACTTTAGTTTCTTGTTGGACAGGTTTTTCTGCAATAGTTTGAAATTTTGGTTTTTGTTCAACATCTTTTTGTTCTTTTGGTTTTGTTTCTTCTTTTTGTTGTTGAAGTTGTCCTTGTGCAGGTGTTTCTATTAGTTTTTTGACATTAGTTTCTTCTTTTTTTAGAATATCAGATAAAATTTTGTGTAATTGATTAATTTTTTCATCTTCAGTAGTATATTTTAAAGCTTTTGAAGTATATTCATACGCTTTTTTATAGTTTTGTTTCATATAAGAACTATTTGCTGCTTCATAAAGAATTTTTATGATAAAATTTTTATATTTTTGTTGTGGTGATAAAGAATAAACTTTTTCCATATATTCAACAGCTTTGTCATAGTCGTTTTTAATATATTTTTCCACTGCTGCGTTGTATAAAACATCAATGTTTTCTTGTGAAAACCCAAAAGTTGTTGTGAATATGAAGAATAATAAATATTTCATATTACTCACCAATTTCTATCAAAGTATCAACTTTTTTAAGTAAATCCAAAGCAGAACTGTTATCAGGTTCTAATTTTAGTATTTCAAAAAGTTCTGTTTTTGCATCATTATATTTTTTCTCTAAAATCAATTTTTGTGTATTACAAAATTTTAAAAGAACAATTGCTTTTTTGTTTGTATTATCTATTTCAAGAAGTTTATTAAGCCGTTCTATTGCAAGATCATAATTACCTTTTTCATACGCCTCTGTTGCTAAAGCGTATAAATACGAAATTGTTGATTTGTCTAAGTATTTGTTTACTAAATACAACATTTCTTTTGCTTGAAAATTCTCAGGGTCAAGTTTTAAAACTTCTTGTATAACATCTTTTGCTTTTGAATAATTTTTTTCTTCAATCAAACTTTTTGCATACAAAAGTTTTGTTGTTATATATTGTTGTTTTTCTTGTTCTTTTTTAAGTTTTTGAAGTTCATTTTTTTGTTCTGTATATTCTTGGACTAAATCTTTTTTGTATTGATTAATTTTTTGTAATTCTTCTTCAGCTAATTTTTTAACTTCTTGTGGATAAAAATTAAACTGGTATCTAATTGCAAAACTATGTTGGAATCCAATAAGATTATAACCTAAGGAATAAGAGAAGTTTAAATTATCTTTTTCAATGTCAAAACCAAGGGATACTTTGTAATAACTCAGTGAAAAACTTAAAGATAATGGTATATAAAAAAAGTCGTATGTTGAACCGATGCCCCAACGAAATGATGTTTTGTTTATTTCATAGAAATCAACAATGTCAAATTCAGTATACAACTTTACTTCTGAGAAAAAAATTGTCCCAACTGTATGGTTTAGTGATGTTCTAATAATAGGACAAAGTTTTTCTTCACCAAATTTTGTTGGTAAAATATTTAAAAAACTTATTCCCCAAGTATAATCTTTCTTTGTTGGTGTAATAATACCAAAATCAAAATTTGCTGAAGATGCAAAATAGTCGTCTATTGATTGAAAAAATGTTTTTAAGTTCGTGCCAAGGTTTATATCATAGTTTCTTAAATAATAACTAAAAGAAAAGTTTGTATAAACCAAAGTTTCTTTAAAATTATATCCGTAACTTTCTTTAAACATATTTATTTTTTCAGCTTCAGGCGAGATTATACTACCAACAGATAAAGATATAGGGATGTACAAATTTTGTGTTCTTATATCTGATGTAAAATTAAAGAAAGCAATGGTTCCTGCTGAAACTAACGGTGTGTATAAAAAATTTATTTCTTTATAAAAAACTCTGTGTATTATAGCAGGGTTAAGAATTGATAAAGAATGTGTATCAATAACAGCATTGTTAACATATCCTAACCCAAGATATTTTGTCTGGTATGGGAAAGAAAATATGTCTTCTAATACATAACCACTTTCTTGTTGGTTAAAAACAAAACAAAAAATTTCTGTTGTAAGAAACATAATTATTAAAGCCAGGAAGTTGTTTATTGAAAACATATTTATTTTAGTAACCTTTTAATTTCAGCAAGCATCTCTTTCATTAATACAGGTTTGTAAAAAAATGCTGATACTGTAAGTTGGTTGTTAACAGTAAACAACTCTTTTGTACCAAGTTTACCTGTTAAAGCGATTATTGGAATATTTTTTGTTTTAGGATTTGATTTAAGTTTTGTGTTAAATTCTACTCCATTAAGTTTTGGTAACATCACATCAAGGATTATAAGATCAGGCTGGAATTCCTCAACTTTTTTCAACGCTTCTTCACCATCGTATGCATGGTCTGTTTCAAAACCTTCTTTTTGTAAATTAAGTTCTATGATAGTGTTTAAATCCACATCGTCTTCTATAACAAGAATTTTTTTTGCCATACTATTTGTCCTCCATAATTGATATTATTTACTATTGTTTTACGCAAGCTAAAGCTTGCGGCTACAGTTTACAACTATATTGCGCAGGCTGAATCCTGCGGCTACTATATCAGTTATTTTTTAACTACACCAATATGTTTATACACAATTTGGTTACCAAAAACAAGTTTACAAACATACATTCCTACAGAAACAATACTCCCTTTATCATTTCGTCCATCCCAGGAAAACTTGTTTCTTTTACCTTCGGGTGAACCTTTTGATATACCTTCTATTCCTTTCTCAAAATGTAGTTTTTTAACAAGACCTCCTGAAAGTGTAAGTATATAACAATCAATATCAACATCTTTTGTTAAAACATATTCAATTATAACTTCTTGTACTTCAGGATTAAACGGGTTCGGATAAACTGTTATATCAGAAACATCTTGGTTAGTTAAAGTTTTTGCAATGACAGTATATAATCCGAATTTGTTAGAATATGTTTCAATAGCAGAGTTTGCTGTGATACTATAATTTTTTGGTTCAACAAAATTTTGTTTGTATTCAGTAAACTCCCAGGATTGTTGTTGTGGGTTAAGATAAGAAATTTTTATTGCTTGTTTTGGTAGTTCATATTGTTCTTCATCAATACCAAAGACAATTTTGTATTTTAGGTTAACATTTTCAACTAAGTTAAAATTTTCATCATAAAGATTTATATCGTAAACATCATAAGGTAAGATTTTTATAAACCTGTCAATTTTATCTTTTTTATCTGCTGAAGAGATTACAGGATGTGTTGTTCGTTCATTATAATTTGCAACTTTTTTAATATAAACAAAAATTTTTTCTTTTGGTATTTCTAAAAGTTCAGCATATACTTTGTTATCTTCAGATATGGCTTTATATCTTGGATAAGTGAAAAATGTTTGTATTTCAGAAAAATTTTCAGTGTTAAACATATCCTTTGCTTTGACACGCCAAAAATATGTTTGTTGTTCATCAATTGTTGGGTATGAGATTTCTATTTGTGTATCTGTTAGATTATATTTTTCAAAAACAATGTTTTTGAAATCAGATGTTGTTGAAAGATAAAAATCATAGAAGATTTTATCATTAATGTTAGGATCAACAGATGCTTCCCATAAAAATTTTACTTTATATGGCGAGGTATAAGAAAAATTTTTAGGATATAAAAGTTTTGGTTTTGATGGTGGTAAATTGTTATTTTTTATAGCGAACACAGGCGATGTTGAAATATCAAAAAGACCACCTTCATCTTCTACTTTTAGTATTAAATAATAATTTGTATCGTTTAAAAACAAAGTCGTATCAAACATATAACTTGTTGTGTTTTTAAACTCAGCAATTTTTGTTAAAGAAACAAGGTCTGTTGTAATAAACAATTCGTAAAAATGTTCATCAGCAAGGTTAGGGTCATAAATAGACCAACTTATTTCTGTTTTACTGACAAGTATTTCATTTTGTTGTGGTTTTATCCATGAAATAATTTTTGGTGGGAAGTTAGAGTTTACAATTTTTATGTTTTTAACTTCGTCATATGAAGTTGCCCCACGGGTATCTTTTATTTCTATTCTTAATGTATAAGTAGAATTTTTCACTGATAAACTGTTAAATACATAATATGTTGTATTTGAAACAGTTGCTATATTTGTTACAACTTGGTTTTCTTGGTCGATCAAGAAAAGGTTAAATGTATGTATTTGTTCATCAGTGTTAAAATCGTAGTAATACCAAGAAATTTGGACCTTGTCACCATAAATTTGTGAACCATCAGTAGGATATAAAATTTTTATCTCAGGTATAAAGTTTGTTATAGTAGAGATACATACAGACATAGTTGATAAATTTAACGCTTCGTCTCGGAATTTTAAAGCAATAAAATATGTTGTATTATTTTGTAAATTTGTTAAGTCAAAAGTTATCATTGTTCCTGTGGAATAAGTGTAAGTAAGAGGAAGTTGATATACGAATTTATTGACAGAATCAAAATTTTCTTCTGTTATTTCTGTATATGATGAAAATGCAACAACTATTGAGCCACGAAATGATGTTTCTTCTCTGTCATCACCAGTAAGTTTTGTTGTGATTTGTAATGTTTTATCTAAAGTAGGATGAGGGGTTGCAACAAGATAATATGGTGCATTAGGTGCCGTTGTGTCAACTTCAAGTTGGAAATATGATGAAAAATTGCTTTCATCAAAAGCAGCATCTTTTGCTGATGTTCGCCAAAAATATATACCTGTATTAAGTGGTTCAGTTATTTTAAAGTATGTTGTTGGTATGTTAGATTGGTCAACTATTAAATTAGCAAAATCTGTTGAAGTAGAAATCTGTAGCCTATACGAGACAACATTGTCGTTTTCAGGATCAGTTGCAGTTTCCCACATAAAAGATGGTGTTAAAGTGTTCGTAGATGAATAAATTGGATTTATTTGAGTACCAATTTGTATTAATTTTGGTGGATACGGAGCAAGATTGTAGGTTAAAACAATTTTGTCAATATACAAAGTTTTTGGTGGTTGGTAGATATAAAAATATCCTTTAAGTTTTATAAATTGTTTGTTGTTAAAAACATCTGAGAAAAAATTTTGTTGTGTTGATGTAAAAAAAGTTGATGGTGTACCATCAGGACCTAAAAATTCTGAGAAAGTTTTGTTGTCAGTAGAATATGAAACTTGGAATTTAACATCTGTACCTAAAGATGGTGGTGGAGAAAATTGTAAACTAAGATATTTCATCCTTGTTGGATTGTAAGTAAATATTGTGTCAGAGGTTATCTCACCATAAGTTGAGTAATAAAGATAGTATGAATCTGAAAGACCAAGATAACCAGTAGTTCCACCGAACATAAAAAATTTGTTGTTTAGTTTTACCATAGAAAACTTATCTCGTACTACTGGTTTAAAATAAGTATCACAAGAAGCAACAGTTGATGTAATGTAATTAAAAAATAACACATCGTTTAGATATTTACTTCCGTTATATCCACCAAAAATTATTATTTGGTTTATTTCATCAAATAAAGAGATAGCAAAGTTAGATAAAGGATTAGGTAAATATCCTACTTGCAACCATTCTCTTTTTGTTATATCATACGACCATATATCAGATAAAAAATCAGTTGTTGAAAACCCTTTTTGTCCTGCAAAAATATATATTTTTTTGTTTTTAGGAACATATACCATTTTATGACTAAACCTTGGTTGTAGCGGTGTGGTATTTTGTACTAACTGCCAAGTTTTTGTGTTTATATCAAAGGACCAAAAATCGTTTAACGCACCTGATTGGTTATACCCACCAAATAAATAAACTTTGTTTTCTTCAGGAACATAACACATTGAATGGTAATACCTTGCTTGTGGCGAAGTTGATGTTTGGACTAAGTTAAAAGTATTTGATGAGAATAAAAATATATATGTTTCATTAGAGAACCCTTGTTGTGTAAGACCACCAAAAAGTAGGAATTTGTTGTCTGAGATGTTTATTATAGAATGGCCGTAACGTGGTGATGGAGGATTTACAATATTTAACCTTTGCCATTTATTAGTTTCGTCAAAAACCCAACAGTCGTTGTATAGATTTATATAATCAAGTGTTCCACCAAATAAAACAACTATTTGCGAAGAAGAATCTATGGTATAGGAATGTCTTCCAGAAGGAAAATTTGTTAAAGAAAGTTTTTCAAAATGGTTGTTTAACAAAATTATCGCTTCTTGAGAAGTCCCTACTATTATTGTATTTTTCTTTTCAGAAAAATAATTTTTGAAATCAGTATCTGTGGTAAAAGTGTAAGAAGAAATTGAGAATACTTTAGCAGTGGTTAAAGTTAACACCAAAGTAAGAAAAATTTTTTTAAAGTTGAACTTCATATAAAAATTATATATAAAATTATCATGGAAAAAATAAAGTATTATCTTAAACTTTTTGGTTTTTTGTTAATTTTTATTAGTGTTATGCAAGAAGAATCTTATTCAAGACAACCTGCTGTTGCAGGACAGTTTTATCCGGCAGAACCTACTGAGTTAAAAAATACAATAAAATCGTATTTTGATAAAATAAAAGATTTACCACAACCTGAAGGCGAAATTTTAGGTCTTATCTCACCTCATGCTGGGTATATTTTTTCAGGACAAGTTGCTGCGTATACTTACAAATTTTTGTCTCAATATAAACTTGAAAACCCAATAGTTGTTCTTATTGGTCAATCACATTATTTTTATCTTTCTAAAGCTACTTTGTATTCAAAAGATAGTTTTTTAACACCATTAGGCGAAGTAAAATTAGAGAAAAATTTGATAACAGAACTTTTAAAAAACAAAGATTTGTTTATAGACGACCCGCAAGCACACCTGCTTGAACATTCGTTAGAAGTACAACTACCGTTTTTACAATATATTTATTCAAACAATTTCACAATTGTCCCTATTTTAGTAAGTAAATTTGACTATGACAAATCTTTTAGGGTAGCAAATGTTATCTCTGAGACAATTAAAAATTATAAAACTAAAAGGAAAATTATTGTTATATGTTCTACAGATATGTCACATTATCCAAAATATGACGATGCAGTAAAAATTGATAACCAAGCAATAGAACTTGTGAAAAAATATGATCCAAAAAAGTACTTTGATGAATTACCAAAACTTGAGCAAACAAAAATGGCAAATTTACATTGTGTATTTTGTGGTGAGACAGCAGTCGGTATTACAATGATTACAACAAAACTATTTGGTGGGGACAAAGTTTTAGTTTTAAAATATGCAAATTCAGGCGATGTAGAATTATATGGAGACAAATCTCGTGTTGTAGGATATACTTCTATTGCATTTATAAAAAGTGCCTCTATTAAGGAGGAACAAAAAAGTATGAAAGAGACAGAGTTTAAAATATCTGAAGAAAACCAAAAAATACTATTATCTCTTGCAAGAAAAGCTATTGAAGAATATCTTAAAACAGGTAAAGTTTTAGAATATAAAACAGATGACAAAGAACTTTTAACACCATCAGCAGTGTTTGTTACTTTAACAAAAAAAGGTCAACTTCGTGGATGTATTGGTACAACATTCCCTCAGCACCCGTTATACCAAGCAGTGATAAACATGGCAATAGCAGCTGCTACTGAAGATCCAAGATTTCCGCCAGTAAATTTAGACGAACTTAAAGATATAAAGATAGAAATTTCTATTCTTTCACCACTTAAACGTGTTTTTTCTTATAAAGATATAAAAGAAAAAGTTCATGGTGTAGTTGTGAGAAGAGAAGGTAGAAGCGGATTGTTTTTACCACAAGTATGGGAACAGATACCTAAAAAAGAAGAGTTTTTATCACAACTATGTTGGGGTAAGGCAGGATTACCTCCTAACGCATGGCAAGATCCTAAAACAGAACTTTATGTATTCACAGTATTTGCTTTTGAAGAAGAATAGAATAAGTTTATTCAATCATTTTTGCCATTATCGCAGTTCTTAGATACTTCAAATTGAATGGTTTGAATATACAATCATAAGCACCAGCTCTGAAGGCTTCCACAACTTTTTCTGCATCTTTATAGGCAGAGATCATTATTGCTTCAAGATCAGGCTTTATCTGTTTAAGTTTTTTAAGTAGTTCTACTCCGTTCATCTCAGGCATTGCTATATCTATTATTGCCAAATCTATCGGATATTTTTGGACATATTCAATAGCTTGAGAAGGTCTTGTTGCAGTGTAAACTTTGAACCCTTCTTCTGCTAAATATGAAGATATTAACACTACAACATCAGGTTCGTCATCTACTACAAGTATTTTTGTTTTTTTAGTTATAGGCATAAAGTTCTCCTTTATCAAATTATTTATTTTTTATAAAAAATATTGTATAAAATCAATAACATGATCAAAATAAGCTAAAATCTAAAAAGTTATAACTGGAGGATAAGAAGATGATTAAAGAAGCAATACAAAAAGTAGTCCACAGAGAAAACCTTACAGAACAAGAAATGATTGAAGTGATGACAGAAATAATGACTGGTGAAGCAACTGAAGCACAAATTGCTGCGTTTATTACAGCACTACGTATGAAAGGAGAAACAGTTGACGAAATAACTGGAGCTACAAAAGTTTTAAGACAGTTTGTTACACCAATAAAACTTACTAAAGGTCAACTTGTAAGTGTTGACAGAGATGACATAAATATTGATTATGAAACAATAGTTGACACTTGTGGTACAGGCGGTGATGCTACAAAAACTTTTAATATCTCAACTGCAACAGCGTTTGTTGTGTCAGGTTGTGGTGTGTTTGTTGCAAAACATGGTAACAGATCAGTATCTTCAGTTTGTGGTTCAGCAGATGTTGTAGAACAGCTTGGGATAAAACTTGAAATTACTAAAGAACAAGCGGAAAGATGTCTTTCAGAGATAGGTATAGTATTTTTGTTTGCTCCTGTATGGCATACAGCTATGAAGTATGCAATAGGTCCAAGAAGACAAATTGGTATAAGAACAATTTTTAACATCATAGGACCACTTGCAAACCCAGCGTTTGCAAATGCACAAGTGTTAGGTGTGTATTCAGAAGAACTTGTAGAAAAGATTGCGTTAGTATTAAAGAATTTAGGTATAAAACATGGGTTTGTAGTACATGGCAGAGATACAATGGATGAGATTTCTACTACAGGCGAAACTTTGGTTGCAGAAGTCAAAGGTGACAAAATAGATGTTTATACTATAACACCAGAACAGTTCGGTATAAATCGTGCAAAATTAGATGATTTAAAAGGTGGTGATGCGAAACAAAATGCAAAAATTATATTAGATATTTTAGAAGGAAAAGATCGTGGACCGAAAAGAGATGTTGTTGTATTAAACTCAGCATTTGTGTTAGTTGCAGCAGGAAAAGTTGAAAGAGTTGAAGATGGAATCAAGCTTGCCTCGGAATCAATTGATAAAGGTTATGCATTAAAAAAATTAGAGTTGTTAAGGAAATACACAAATGAATAACATGGAAATTTCACATTTGCATTCTATTATTAAAAAAATTGTTGAAGAAAAAATTGTAAAAGTTAACAAAAGAAAAGAAGTGTTACCTAAGGAACAGTTGTTGATAAAAATTAACAGTTTAGATTATCAACATAGAAATTTTAGAAACACAATTGTTAGAAAACAAGATAGGATTTCTCTGATTGCAGAATGTAAAAAAGCAACGCCTATAAAAGGTGTTATAAGAGAAAACTATGATGTTGTATCAATTGTTAAAGATTATTATGAAAGCAGAATTGTTGACGCTATATCAATATTGACTGAAGAAAGATATTTCTATGGTGATGTTTATCATTTAGTTATAGCAAGACAAACAGTACCACTGCCATTGTTGAGGAAAGATTTCATCATAGATGAATATCAGATTTACGAAAGTTTGTATTATGGTGCAGACGCTGTTTTGTTAATTTCATCAATTCTTTCACAAGAACAACTTAAACAGTTTTATAATATTGCAAAAAGTTTATCTTTAGAGGTTATTTTTGAAGTTCATACGAAAGATGACCTTGATAAAGTTTTAAATTGTGAACCTGAAATTGTTGGTATCAACAATAGAAATTTAACAAATTTTGTTGTAGATATTTATACAGTAGAAAAGTTAATAAAGTTTATTCCTAAGGGTGTCACAATTGTAGCAGAAAGTGGGATAAGTTCGTATAACGATATAAAATATTTTACAGAACTTGGGGTTGACGCTGTTTTAGTAGGAACATATTTTATGAGTTCTTCTGATATAAAACAAGCAGTAAGAACTTTGATGGGAAAACAAGTATGACAAAAGTAAAGATTTGTGGTATAACAAACAAAGAAGACGCGTTTTGGGCATCAAGTTTAGGAGCAGATTTTATAGGAGTTAATTTTTATAAAGATTCTGTTAGGAAAGTTTCTGTTTCTAATGCTAAAGAAATTGTTTCTTCTTTACCAAAGTTTACAACAGCAGTTGGAGTTTTTGTAGATGAAGAACTTGACCAATTGGTAAAAGTTTGTAAAAAAGTTGGTATAACATATGTTCAACTTCATGGTGATGAAACTGTTGAATATTGTAAAGAACTAAAGATGAAATTACCTGATGTAAAAATTATTAAAGTGATAAAAATCAAACCCAAATGTGAGGATCAACAAAATGTACAGGAATATGTTAATTCTATTTTTGAACAAGTTAAACAATTTTCTGAAGTTGTTGATTATATTATGTTTGATACATACATAGACACAGCAGTTGGTGGTACAGGGGAGAAGTTTGATTGGAATGTTTTAGTAGAAGTTAAAAATTTGTTACAAAAAGAAAATATAAACATAAACTTTTTTGTAGCAGGAGGGCTCAACGCTGATAATGTTGAAGAAGTTGTTGAACTTTTAGACCCGTGGTGTGTAGATGTATGTTCAGGTGTAGAACGTCTTCCACGAAGAAAAGATTTTGAGAAAATGAAAGCTTTTATACGCAAAGTTAAAAGTGTGTAAAATTTTATTTTTAGAGGAGAAAATATATGAATGAAGAAATTAAACAAAAGATAAAACAAAAAATAGAGGAAATAAGGCCGATGTTACAAAACGATGGTGGTGATGTAGAACTTGTTGATATTACAGACGATGGTGTAGTAAAAGTAAAACTTAGAGGTGCATGTGCACATTGTGTGATGTCTATTATGACATTAAAAATGGGTATTGAAGGATATTTAAAAAAACATATTCCTGAAGTGAAATCTGTAGAGAATGTAGAATAAGATGAAAAATTTACTTATCCTTGTTTTACTTGTAATTACTTCAATTATTTTGATAAAACTTTTGTTAAAAATCACTTCTGTTATTATAAAAATACTTATTTGGTTTTGTATAATTTTTGTTATTGTTTACATTTTGAACTATTATGTTTTACCTAAAATAGGTCGACAGCCGTTGCCTATAAAAGAATATGTGTCAAAGATCACAAAAGAAAAAATAAAACCTTCAGTTGAAAAATCTGTAGAAAAAAAACAAATAAATAAAATAGAAAAAGAGACTGAGAAGTTTGTTTCAATAAAAAAAGATTATATCAAAGATACTTTACAAAAAGTTGTTACAACATATTATAACAGATAGTATTATGAAATACAAACTTTATTTTGATGGCAACAAAACTCCTCAAGGGACAAGTTGTTCATATGTAGTTGTTTTTGATGATAAAAAAATTTTAGAAGAAACAAAAATTTTGTCTCAAGAAACAACTGTTAACGAAGCTGAGTATTATGGTGTTTTATACGGGATAGAAAAATTCTTAGATTATTTAAAAACATCTGGTGTTTCAACAAAAGATGTTGAGTTAGAGATATATGGTGATTCACAACTTGTGATACAACAACTTAAAGGTGAATATGAATGTAAAAAACCAAATTTACGTGTCTTACGAAGTAAAGTAAGAGATTTGTTAACAAACTTTTCATCATACAGTTTTATTTGGGTAAACAGAGAACAAAATTTAGCAAGATGAACAAATCTTTTTTGCTCCCTACAAGTTTGACAAAATTTTCGTTGTTGATGTTATCAATTTTCTTACCTTTTTCAATTTCTGGGATAAGCATATCAGTAAGTTTACTTTTTTTAGGATATCTTATTTTATGTTTTACAAACAAAAAAATTGTTTTTCCATCAGAACCTGAAGTAAGGAATATTATTTATTTGATTATAATCTTTGTTTTTATAATGATAGTTTCAACAATTTTTTCAGCAGACAAAGTTTCAAGTATCAAGCGAACAATAACAGTAGCTGGATATTTTGTTATTTTTGTTAGTTTATTTATATTTGAAGACAAAAATTTTGTTAAAAAATGTTTAAAAATTTTTGTATTGTTGTGTGTTATTCATTCTTTTTATGCAATTGTTCAGTATTTTACAGGGATTGATATTGTTAACAAAGGGTATCAAAAATATAGTAGGGTTATTGGTATAGTAGGACATTTTAATTCTTTAGCTGGTATTTTAGGATTAGTTTTTCCTGTTGTGGTAAGTTTTTTTTACTTTTTAGAAAGAAAAAAAGTGTTGAATTTAGTTTACAGCATAATTTTACTTGCAGGTATTGTTTTAACATTTACTCGTGGTATATGGTTAGGAACATTTTTTGCTTTTTTAGTTTTAAGTTTTTTATTTGATAAACGATTAGTATTTTTTATTTTGTTGTTTTCAATTTTAATTTTTTTAATACCACAAACAAAAAAAAGAGTTTTGTCAACTTTTGAGTCAGGGAATCAAACTACTAGAATTTATTTCTTAAAAGAAACACCTAAGTTGGTATTAAAACGATTTGTTTTAGGTTATGGACCTGATAGTTTTAGAAAAGTTTTTTATGAACATTATCCAGATTTTCCAGAACAAGGACATTTTCATCCACATAATATGTATTTACACATTTTGTTTGAATTAGGTATTTTAGGATTGTTAGCTTTTTTAGTTTTGTTTTATAAAATCTTAGAATGGTTGATAAAAGCATACTATTTATCTCAAGAAAAATTTGTTAAATCTTTGATAGTAGGGACTATTGGAAGTGTGATTGTTTTTTTATCCTACGGCTTTGTAGATGAACCGTTTAGAGCACATTTTGCACCTTATGTATTATTTTTTTTGTTAGGGGTAAGTTTTAATTTAGCAAAAGATCAAGGTTTTGATACACAGAAATAAAACCTGCCTATATCGTAGAGAATCTCTAACTTATCTTTTACTTTTTGAGACAATTTTTCAAAATCTGTTTTTTTAATTAAAACATATTGTGTATCTTTGGAAATAAGTTTCAAAAGTTCATCTTCTGTCTCAACACAATGTTCTTTCCATGCTTTTGCATCAGGTGGTACTTGAGGATTTGGTAAAGAAGATTTTATCACACCTCTGTCCCAATACCAAGGTATCAACGCTACCATATCATAATAAAAAAGGTTGTAAGGTAAAATTTTTTTGTCTTCTGGAACTGTTGATTTAACAAACTCAGCCATATCTCTAAACTCAGGATTTCTAATTTTGTCAAACTTAACCGGAGTAAATATTGTTATCAACATAAAAATGACACTTAATACAGCGAAAATGTTTGCAATTGTATCTTTAAACTTTTTTGTCCATATAGAGAATATATATCCGTTTATTACACACCATCCAGGCCAAAATGCTAAAAGATAATAATCATCTTTATACCCAGCAAGTGTGAACCCTAACCAAACAATTACAACCCAAATTATGAGTATATACCATAAATACAATTTTTCTTTTACAATTTTTATTACACCAAAAATGCCTGTTATACTCCAAGGAAGATAATAACTAAAAAACACAGGAATAAAAAACAGATAGTTTTTTATCTTTTGCAAAACAGAGACATATTTTACACTACGTCCTTGTATTGACCACAAAATTTGGTTTATAAAAAATTTTTCAATAACAGCATTTCCTTTGTAAACAAGTTGTGGTATTATCCATACTAAAGGGAGACAAAGCGAGATAAGTAAAAATAAAATGAATTGTATACTAAAAATTTTTTTATATTGTTTTGTTAAAAAATAATATATTGGCACTATTGCTAAGATACAATATGCAGGAGGCCCCTTGTACAAAAATCCTAACCCAGAAGAAACGCCTGAAAGAAGTAAGAACCACGGTTTTTGTTTTTTTTCAGAAATAATAAAAAACAAAACTGCAAGTGTGATAAAAAAAATCAGTCCTGTTTCTAACTCACATTTTCTTGAATGTTTGAAAAAATATGGATGAAGAATTAAAGTTAACGAAGATAAAAAAGCAAGGTAGTCATCGTCAGAGATAATTTTTGCAAGAAAAAATGTTAAAACAATAATTGCTACACCAAAAAAAGAAGAAACATATTTTGCAGTAGCATCTGATATTCCAAAAATTTTAAATGTTATTGCTTGCAGCCAAAAAAACAATGGTGGGAATTGATAAAAATCTTTGAACTCCTCACAATGTGGCCAATGTAATGTGAGCCAATCACCAGTTCTTAATATCTCTCTTGATATAGCAGCATGTACCGCAGAACCTAACGGTTGTAGTTCTGCAACTGAAAGTTTGCCAAACATACCAAATATGGAAAAAATTAAAATTATTATAAGATAAAAAAACATTTTGTTTTTCATTATTTCTGTCTGTTAACTATGAACTATTAACTATGAACTGTTGACTATAAACTATGATTACAAAATTTTTGTTGCAAAAACAACATAAATTTAGTATAAAAAATAACTTTTATGAAAAAAACAGTTATTGTTTTAATTTTTATATTTTTATTTTTTCGTGTATTATTTTCTTTAAAACTTCAGTTACATCCAGACGAATCATATTATTGGTTATGGTCAAAACATTTGGATTTATCTTATTTTGACCATCCGCCAATGGTAGCTTATTTTATAAAACTTACAACTTTGTTTTTTTCATCAGAATTTTTTGTAAGATTAAGTACAATTTTTAGTTATATTATTTTCAACATTGTTTTATATCTTTTCTGTAAAAAATTTTTTGCTGACGAAATAGCTTGGTTAACATTGTTGGTTTTTAATAGTTTCCCATCAAATGCTTTAGGGTTTATTATCACGCCTGATATTCCATTGATGTTATTTACAGTTTTACTTTTATATTTTTTATTTTCTGCAATAGAAGAAGATAAACCAATTTTGTGGTATGTTACAGGAATATTTTGTGGGTTGGCATTGTTATCAAAATATAACGCAATTTTATTGTTATTTAGTATATTTATTTTGGCTTTGTTATACAGAATATCAACAAGATGGTTGATTATACCAATAGTTTCTTTTGTTTTGTTTTTACCTGTTATCATATGGAATTATAACAACAATTTTGTTTCTTTCAAATATCAGCTATTTCATGGTATACCAGAAACACATGGTAGTTTAAATAATATAATAACATACTTTGGTGGGCAAATCACGAGTTTAGGTGTGTTTTTAGGGCTATTTTGTTTTTATGTATTGTTCAAAAACTTGTTTGTGAACAATAAAAAAATACGGTTTTTAACAATTTTTGCGTTAGTACCAATATTATTTTTTGCAATGACAAGTTTTAAAACACCAGCGGAGATGAACTGGCCATTATGTGGTTATCCTACATTAGCAATTCTTGTTTCACAATATTCAATAAATAAAGAAAAAATAAAGAGATATTTTTTATATCCGTCAATAACATTTTCTTTAGTTTTAATCTTTATTGTATATTTACATGGTTGTTTTAGAATAATTCCGTTAGAGAAATTGAATCCTACATGGACACTTACAGATCCTACGAACTGGTTCTATGGATGGAAAGAATTTGCTGAGTTTTTAACAACACAAAAGTTGGAATATCCAATAGTTACTACAAACCACCAACTTGCTTCAGAATTAACTTATTATTCAAACTCACAACTTAATGTGTATTATAACGAAAAACAATTCTGTATTTTTAATAAAAACAAAGAGTTTCCAAAACAGTTTTATTTTATCAACTACGAATCTGATGTAAAAACACCCTCAGCTGAAGAAAAAGGGTTTAAGTATAAGTTTGTTCAAAAATACGATGTTTTCAGAAAATCTTTTAAGATAAGGACATATAACATTTATTTTTGTGAATTATGAACATATTATTACTTGACGCAGCAAAATATTGGTCTGGCGGTGCAGAAAGGGTTTACCTTTGTACAAAAGGGTTTAAACAAAAAGGACATAATGTTGTTGTCGTATGTTTGCCAACAAGTAGGTTAAACCTTTTGTTAAAAAACGAAGTTATAATTTATAACATCCATCCTGTATCAGACCTTGATATTTTTGCTGCAAAAAAAATAGTTTATGTTTTATTAAAACACAAAATTGATGTTATTGATATACACTCACCAAAATTTTATTGGTTAGGTGTGTTCATCAGCAAAATTTTTAACAAAAAAGTTTTTATAACAAGAAATGTTGAGTATAGAAAAAAAGGAATAAAAAAAATAATAAACAGATTGTTATACAACCTTTGTGATGGAGTTATAGTTGTTTCAGAAAAAATTAAAAAAGATTTAATTGAAGATTTTAAACTTAAAGAAGAAAAAATAAAGGTTATTTATGATGCTGTTAATATCAACCCTCAAGTAAAAAATGTAAGAAACAACTATAAGATACCACAAGATGCAATTGTTTTTTCTATCATAGGGAGAATAGAAGAAAATAAAGGTCAACATATTGCTGTTGAAGTTGTAAAAAAATTGTTAGATAAAGGATATAATACTTATTTGTTTGTCGTGGGGCAAGCAGAATCTCAATCTTATTACAAAAATTTGGTTGAATATGTTAAAAAAAATCAACTTTTTGAAAGAGTTATATTTACAGGGTTTGTATCTAATATTGAAGATTTTATTTATAGTAGCGACATTGTTTTATGTTGTTCAAAATACGAAGGTATGTCAAAAGTAATTTTAATAAGTGTTATGATGGGGAAACCTGTTGTTACAACAGAAGCTGTTAAAGTTAGTGAGGTTTTGGGAAAAGAACATTTAAAATTTGTCTCAGTTCGCAATGTTCAAAATTTTGTTAATTCAACAGAAGAAGTGATAAGAAACTTAAGTTTTTATAAAAAAGAGAGTCAAAATTTTAGTTTACAAAAAGTTTCATACGAAAAAATGGTAGATGAATATCTAAATTTTTATTATGAAAAAAATTATTAAATCAATCATAGGCCTTTTTGTTGTTTTGGCAAGTTTGTATCTGTTTTTGTATTTAAAATATAAAGATACAACTTTTATTTTAGTTTATCACAGGATTGATAACTACAAAGGTGGGCTAAAATCTTTGTATGTTAAACCATCAACTTTTGAGAAACAAATGAATTATTTATTCCGCCGAGGATATAGAACTATAAGCTTAACAGAACTAAAAGCCGCTGTTCAAAAAAACGATAAAAAATTTTTAAGAAAAAAGTTTTGTATAACATTTGATGACGGATACGAAGACCTGTTAAACGCATATCCTGTATTAAAAAAATATGGTTTTGTTGCAACTGTTTTTATACATACACAGGCAGTAAGAGATGGGTATTATATTTATCCTTCAATGACTGAAGCCAAAATGATAAGTTTTGACCGACTTAAAAAGATACTAGATGTCTTTGCAATTGGTTCTCATACAGTATCGCATCCTGACTTAAGCAAAGTTTCTGAAGAAAAAATAGTATATGAATTAAAGGAATCTAAAAAAATTATAGAAGATACTCTCGGTGTTAAAATATACCATTTTTGTTATCCTTTTGGTAAAATATTTGAAAACTATAAAAAAAATTTGCAACAAGAAGGGTATGAAACTGCTGTAACTTTGAAAAGCGGATTAATTGAGTTAGATAAAGAAATTGATTTTTATTGCCTCCCACGAGTTGAATGGAAAGAAGTTTCTTCTATGAGTGTAAAGGATTTTTTGAAAAACATTGATTTTTATTTAAAAACATTGTTTGCTTTATGATTAAGGAAGAACTTGAGTTTATATTTGTATATTTTTTAAAACTTTTTGTTTTGTTAACACCAGAACTTTTGTTAAAAATTTTTTTAAGGTCAATAATACCAATAGCGAAACTTTTGTTGTATAACCGTCAGGAATTGATGTTGAAAAATTTTAAGTCGGTTTTCCATCAAATGTCGTCAAAAGATGTTGTTGAAAAAATTAACAATGTATGGTTCAATATCGGATGGACTTTTTTAATTTCTATTAAATATTTGTATAACCCAAAAAAAATTGTTGAAAAAATTATTCTTGACAAAAATTTTATTCAACAAAAATTGTCAGGAAATACAATAATTGTGACTGCACATATTGGTAATTGGGAACTTCTTGCACAAAGGTTAGTTTTAGAAGGATACAAAATTGCTGCTATTGTCCGTCCCTTAAGAAACAAATTTGTTGAGTTACAAGTCAAAAAATTAAGAGAAAGTTTAGGTGGGAAAGTTTTTTATGCACACCAGTTAAACGAAATAATGAAATGGTTAAAATCCGGTGGGATTGTGTATCTTCTGCCAGATCAACACATTGTTGAAGGTTCAGTACGAGTAGATTTCTTAGGTAAAAAAGCGTTTACTACACCAGTAGTCACTTTGCTTAATAAACGATTAGGTAGTAAAATTTTGCCTATGTTTTGTATTAAAATAAATAATCATTACAAAGTTTTTATTGAAGATCATTATAATCCTTTTTATACCGAAAACTTGAGAAAAGATTTAGAATATAATACATTACAAATTAATAAAATTATAGAAAAATACATTTACAAATATCCAGACCAATGGATGTGGTTTCATAAAAGATGGAAAGAAAAATGACAAAGGTTTTGTTATACATTTTGTTACCAGTTCGTGTAATTTTGGTACCAGTATATTGTTGTATTTTTAAAATTATAAGGGTTTTTAATGAAAAGAAACAAAAAAAGTTTGATAATGTAATAATTGTTTGTGTTGGAAACCATACCTTAGGTGGTAGTGGGAAAACAACAATAGTGTCGTTTTTTACTGAAGAACTTGTAAAAAAAGGTAAAAAATTAAGTATTGTTATGCGCGGATATAAAAGGAAGAATAAAGAAAAAAAAGTTGTGGTTTTAAAACCTAATGAAAAAGTAAGCACCGAAGTTGTAGAACAAGTTGGTGATGAAGCATATATGTTGTATTCAAAACTAAATATACCAGTTGCTGTATCTTCAGAACGTGTAGATGCGATTTCTGAAATATTAAAACAATATGATATTGAAATAATTATTTCTGATGATGGTTATCAAAATTTTAAATTTTATAAAGATATCAATATATTAGTAATTAATATATACGATTTTATGACTAAACCTCAGATTATCTTCCCATTAGGTAATTTAAGAGAACCGTTATCTTCAGCTGTGAAACGTGCTCAATATGTTATTTTAAACCATTGTAAGTTTGCAAGTGAAATTTTGCTTACTAAAATCAAAAATAAAATTAAGTTGTATAATAATAATATAAAATTTATTTTAACAAGTTATAGAATTGTAGAATTTATAAATTTGTTCTCAAAAAAAGTTTTTAGGCCAAATGAATTTTTGTTGTTTTCTCAAAATATAGCTTTGTGTTGTGGCATTGGTAGACCTGAGATTTTAATAAGGATGTTAACAACCGAAGGGTTCGAAGTTAAACATAAAATTTTTTATCCAGACCATTATTGGTACAAAATAAAAGATCTTAAAATGTGGAGACAAAAAATAAATTATCCTGTTGTGATGACATACAAAGATATTGTTAAAATTTTACCTTTGATGGAAAAAATAGAACCAAAATATTTTGAAAAAATATATTATTGTAATATAAAACTTGAGATTAATGAAGGAGCTGATGTATGGCAACAACTGATAAATTCCCTGTAGTGTTCTTAGACCGTGATGGTACTATCATAGTAGACAAAATTTTTCTTAATAATCCTGATGAAATAGAATTTTTAGATGGTGTTATTGACGGATTAAAAAAATTGTATGACGCAGGATTTAAATTAGTTGTTGTAACAAACCAATCTGGTATAGCAAGAGGTATTGTGCAGCTTGAGAATCTTTATGCTATACATAAAAAAATTTCTGAAGTTTTAACCCAACACGGAGTAGAAATTTACAGATATTATTTTTGCCCACATATGCCTGATAGCGGTTGTGAATGTAGAAAACCTAACACTGGTGCAGTTAAAGAAATTATAGATTATGTTGATAAAGAAAATTCTTTTATGATTGGCGACAAAGATACAGATGTAGGTTTTGGTAAAAATCTTGGTATAAAAACAATTTTGCTTACCACGACAGATAATATTCAGGAGTTAAAATGGGAACCAGATTTTATTGCTAAAAATTTTAAAGAAGCTGTAGATATTGTTTTAAAAACAAAAAAAAAGATCAGAATTATAAATGGAGAATAGAAACTTAATTTTATTTATTTTTTTAATTTTTTTAGCATGTTCAGATTTGTTATCAAAGGAAACTGATTTTAGTGAAGAACAAATAATTAGCAAAAATATAGGTTTAAGAAAAATAAATGTTAATTATAAAAACGAAATTTTAAAATACAAAATTTTTTGGAAAATAATACCAGCAGGTGAAGCTGAAATGGGGATAGAAACAACAGAACTTTACAAATATAAAGTTTATCATATTTATACAAATACAAAATCAAACAAATCGTTAGATTTAATCTATAAAGTAAGAAACAGGACAGATTCGTATGTTGACATTGACGGTTTTTATTCACTAAAGTTTGTTAAAGATCAAAACGAAGCTGGTTATGTTTCTCATGATGAAGTTGTGTTTAATCATGTTGACAATTTCTGGTATTATCTTTCTGACAAAACTACTAGTTACATACCTACTTTTGTTCAAGATGTAGTTTCGTCATTATATTGGCTAAGGTTACAAAACATTGAGGTTGGTAAAAAATATACTTTTCAGGTATGGGTTGGGAAAGTTGTTTATCCTATGATTGTAAATGTGATAAAAGTTTGTAAAGTTAAAGTTTTTGACAAAGAATATGAATGTTTTAAAGTAGAACCCATTGTTGATATACAAAGTTTTCCTTTGTTTAGAGCACGGGGTAGATTGTTCGTATATATCACAACAGATGAAAGAAAACTTCCAGTACGGTTAGAAAGCAAGGTTTTCATAGGACGTGTTTTTGCTGATTTGGAGAGCTATTATGTTAAATAGTACTATTTTTAGGAGAAAAAAATGAAAAAACTAATCATAGTAACTGGAGGAGCAGGATTTATTGGTAGCGGGATTGTATGGAAATTAAACAAACTTGGTGAAGATAATATTCTTGTTGTTGATGAAATAGACAATATAAAATGGAAAAACCTTTTAGGATTAAAATTTGTCGATTATGTTGAAAAAGATGATTTTTTAAATGATGTTATAAATGGAAAATATGATAAGTTTGAAATAGATACAATATTTCACATGGGTGCATGTTCGTCTACTACACATCCTGATGCTAAATATTATATAAAAAATAATTATGAATACACAAAAATTTTGTGTAAATACGCAGTTAACAAAAACATAAGATTTATTTATGCATCTTCTGCTGCAACATATGGTGATGGTTCTCAAGGATTTTTTGATAATGAAGACGAGTTAGAGAAATTAAGACCTTTGAATATGTATGGATATTCCAAACATTTGTTTGACCTATGGGCAAAACATAATGGACTTTTAACAAAGATTGTTGGATTAAAATATTTTAATGTTTATGGACCAAACGAGTATCATAAAGGTGATATGAGAAGTTTTGTAGTGAAGGCATACGAACAGATAAAATCAATTGGTAAAGTGAGATTATTTAAATCATATAATCTGGAATACAAAGATGGAGAACAATTGCGTGATTTTATTTATATAAAAGATGCATTAAACATGACAATGTTTTTTTATAAAAACAAAAACTTAGCTGGTATTTATAACATAGGTACTGGCCAACCACATAGTTTTAATCAGTTAGTAACAGCAGTATTTAGAAGTTTAGAATTACAACCGAATATAGAATATATTGATATGCCACAAGAAATAAAAAATCAGTATCAATATTATACAAAAGCTGAGATGAAAAAACTTTTTTCTTGTGGTTACAATTTGCCAATTACAGATTTTGAAACAGCAATTAGTGAGTATGTGACCAAATATATTTCTAAAAACAAATATCTTGCAGATTACGATGATTAAAAATGAAAAAATTTTATTTAACTACACCAATTTATTATGTTAATGATGAACCACATATTGGACATTTGTATACAACGATAATAGCTGATGTTGTGGCAAGATATTACAAACTTTTAGATGTTGACACATTTTTTCTTACAGGGACAGATGAACATGGAGCAAAAATATACGAAGTTGCAAAGAAACATAACAAAGAGCCTAAGGAATACTGTGACTTTATCGTAGAAAAATTTAAAAATGTATGGGAACAATTTAATATAGACTATTCTAATTTTATCAGGACAACAGATAAACTTCACGAAGAAACTGTAAGGTTTGTTTTACAAAAATTATATTCTAATGGCGATATTTATAAAGCTTATTATGAAGGGTTGTACTGTGTACAATGTGAACGATTTATTTCTGAAGATGAACTTGTTGATGGAGTTTGCCCTGACCATAGGACAAAACCTATATTACATAAAGAAGAAAATTATTTTTTTAAACTTTCAAAATATAAAAATTTAATTTTTGAAAAAATACAAAGTGGTGAAATACAAATCATTCCTGAAACACGAAAAAACGAAATTTTAGGTAAACTACAACTGCCTGTGGAAGATATAAGTATCTCAAGGAAAACATTAAAATGGGGTATCCCTTTACCTTTTGACGAAGAACAGACAACTTATGTTTGGATTGACGCATTAATAAATTATTTATCTGGTATAGATTATTTTAATCTTAATAAAGGGAAAGACAATTCTTACTTTTGGCCTTGTGATTTACATATTATAGGTAAAGATATTTTATGGTTTCATACAGTAATTTGGCCTGCTATATTGTTGTCAATTAATTTGCCTTTACCAAAAAAAGTTTTATCACATGGATTTTTCACTGTTGAAGGTAAAAAAATGTCAAAAACATTAGGTAATATTATAAGGCCAAAAGAATTACAAGAAATATTCGGGGTAGATGCAACACGTATTTTAGTTATTTCTGCTTTTCCTTTAGATACAGATGGTGATATCTCAATTAACGAAATGAAACAAAAGTACAACCAACTTCTCGCAGACAATTTTGGTAATTTAGTTAATAGGACTTTTGGTATGCTTGGGAAATATTTTAATAACAAAATGAATTTAAACGAAATTTCTGCTAATGTAAAAGAAGTTATTTCTTCAACTGTTGTTTATTACAACGAATGTTTTAAAAATCTTGACATACACAAAATTTTAGATACAATATTAACAATTTCAACTTTTGCAAATAAGTATGTTCAAGATATGCAACCATGGGTGTTGTATAAAAATAAGGATATACAAAAACTTACTAATGTTATTTCTAATCTTCTTTATTGTATAAAATCAGTTGCTTTATTATTTTATCCTTTAATGCCTAATATATGTGCTATAATACTTTCTTGTTTTGGTGAAGAAAATTTTGTTTCAGAAGATTATAGAAATCTTGTAATCAATAACAGGATTTATATCAGAACAAATGAATTTAAAGTACCAGACATTTTGTTTAAAAAAATAAGCTAAAAATGAACCCTAGTATTGTTTATAAATATAAAAACAATCTTTATTTAAACATAACTAATAAATGTCCAGTAAAATGTTCTTATTGTGTAAAATTTCGTTGGAAAAAACTTTTCCGCGGATATAACTTAGGATTAAATAAAGAACCAAGTTTTAAGGAAATAATAGATGAGTTAAAAAAAGAGTTGTTACTTTATCCTAACATTAAAGAGATAGTTTTTTGTGGTTATGGCGAACCATTAATGAGATGGAAGATAGTTAAAAAAATTGCTTCTTGGATTAAGAAAAATTATCCTAATAAATATAAAATACGAGTTAACACAAACGGTCTTGCCAATGCTGATATATGTAAACATATTAAGAATTATATTGATAGTATTTCTATTTCTTTAAACGCACACGATGAAGATGTATACTTAAAATTGCACAAAACTAAAATAAAACATCCGTTTGAAAAAATTTTAAAATTTATTAAACAAGCAAAGAAAAATATTAAAGAAGTTGTTGTTACAACAATAGAACATCCAATGATAGATGTTAATAAAGTTAAAGATATTGCAAAAAGTCTTAAAGTAAAGTTTAGAAAACGAGAATATTTAACTTCGTATGAAGAAAAATAATTTATTTCTTTTTCTTTTTGTTATTGTTTGGTTCTAATACAGAAGGAAGGATTTCGTCCATATGTTTAACTGGGATAAGCTTAATTTTTTCTTTGACATATTGTGGTACTTCGTCTAAATCTTTTGTATTTAAATAAGGGAAATATACAGTTTCTATTCCTTCGCGGTACGCTGCAATAAGTTTTTCTTTTAACCCACCAATAGGAAGTATTCGTCCTTGGAGGGTTATTTCTCCAGTCATTGCAATATTTGGTTTTACTTTCCTTTTTGTAATAATAGAAGCAATAGCAGTTGTTATTGCAACACCAGCTGAAGGACCATCTTTTGGTATTGCACCTTCAGGTATATGTATATGAATATCATATTTTTTAAATATATCAGGATTTATTTTAAGTTTGTCAGATATTGAACGTACATAAGACAATGCTGCATGTGCTGATTCTTGCATTACCTCTCCAAGTTTCCCTGTAAGTATGAGTTTTCCTGTCCCTTTAAACATTGCTGCTTCAATCATCAATGTTTCACCACCGTATTCTGTCCAGGCAAGACCTACTACTACACCAACACCATTTTGTGCTACTGTTTCTCTTACATATTTTGGTGGACCTAAGTATTTAGAAATTTTGTCTTTTGTAATGATAACAGGTAAAGTTACTTCTTTAGAGGATAAAGAGATTTCTTTTAACACTTTTCTTATTACGTTTGCAATTTCTCTTTCTAAATTTCTGACCCCTGCTTCACGAGTGTATTTATCAATAATCTCTTTTATCGCATCATCAGTAAACTGTATTTCTTTTTCTGAAGAACCATGGTTTTTAAGTTCTTTTGGAATAAGATATTTTTTTGCAATCTGCAATTTTTCTTCCCAAGTATAACCTGAAAAATAAATAATTTCTAATCTATCAAGCAAAGTTGGTGATATGGTATAAGTTGTGTTTGCCGTACAGATAAACATTACATCTGAAAGGTCAAATTCTACATCTAAATAATGATCTACAAAACGATAATTTTGTTCCGGATCTAATACTTCAAGTAAAGCAGCTGAAGGATCACCACGCCAATCAACCCCCATTTTGTCAATTTCATCAAGTAAAAATACTGGATTTTTAGATTTTGCTTTCCTCATAGATTGAATGATACGTCCTGGTAATGAACCAATATATGTTCTTCTGTGACCACGGATCTCAGCTTCATCACGCACACCACCTAAGGAAACAGATACAAAATTTCTTCCTAATGCACGGGCAATAGATTTAGCAATAGATGTTTTTCCAACCCCAGGTGGCCCTACAAAACATAAAATAGGACCTCTTATTTTTTTTACTCGTTTTAATACAGCAAGATATTCAAGGACACGTTCTTTAACTTTTTCAAGTCCATAATGGTCTTCATCTAAAATTTCTTTTGCTCTTTTTATATCTAAAATATCTTTTGTTTTCACACTCCATGGTAACGAAATTAACCAATCAAGATATGTTCTTACAACAGTGGCTTCTGGAGAATATGGCATCATTTTTTCAAGACGAGAAAGTTCTTTAAACGCAGTTTCCTCAACTTCCTTTGGCATTTTTGCTTGTTTAATTTTTTCTTTTAGTTCATCAATTTCTTTCGCAAAATCATCTTTTTGTCGCAACTCTTTTTGGATAGCTTTCATTTGTTCGGTGAGATAGTATTCTTTTTGTGTCTTTTCTATCTGTTGTTTAACACGTGTCTGTAAACGTTCCTCAATTTTAAGTATTTCTTTTTCAGCAATAATGTGTTTTACTAAAGATTCTAAACGGTCCCTAAGATTAACTAACTCTAACAGTTGTTGTTTATCCTGTGTTTTTAAATTAAGGTAAGTAGCAACAGTGTCAGCAAATTTTGAAGGTTCTTGAATATTTTGTGCTGACAAAAGTATTTCTATTGGCAATTTTCTATTTATTTTAACATATTCTTCAAACTCATGTTTAGCCTGCCTAAACAACGCTTCAGTTTCTATTTTTTCTTGTTCAGTTTGTGGTTCTTGTGGTTGTAAAATTTCGTATTCTACTTCAATGTATCCTTGTTGAGTATACTTATAACTTAGAATTTTGACTCTATCAATACCTTCGATAAGAATCTTTAATGAACCATCTGGAGAAGTAATTGATCTAATAATTTTTGCTAAACAACCAATGTGATATACGTCATCAAAATTTGGTTGTTCTATATTAGGCTTTTTTTGACAACTTACAATAATAAGTTTATCTTGTGTAGACAAAGCATGTTGTGCTGCAGCAATGGATATTTCTCTACCCAAGTTTAAAGGTACAACAGTAGATGGGAAAACAACAGTATCCCTTAACGGTATGAAAGGTAGAACATACACATTGTTTTGTATATTTTGTTCTTGTTGTGTCATAGCTTTAAGCTATTTTTGATTTGTAGATATACACAGGTTTTATTTTTCCTTGAACAACTTCTTTTGTAATTATACACTTAGCTACATTTTTATTATCTGCAAGTTCATAAAATTCTTCAATTAATATGTTCTCAAGGATGGTTTTTAACCCCCGTGCACCAGTACCTCGTTTTTTTGCTAAATGAGCAATTTCTGAGATAGCATCGTCAGTAAACTCAAGTTCTATCCCCTCAAGTTCAAAGAGTTTTTTATATTGTTTTATTAACGCATTTTTTGGTTTTGTTAGTACATCTTTAAGTTCATCTTCTGTTAGTTCGTAAGTATAAGCTATAATAGGTAACCTGCCAACAAGTTCTGGTATCATTCCATACTTTATCAAATCTTGTGGTTGAATATGTTTATACCATTCTCCAGAAAGTTCTTTTTTTTCTTTTTCTGTTAAAAACCCAATAGTTTTTTTGTTTAATCGTTCTTCAACAATTTTTTGTAACCCTTCAAATGCTCCACCACAGATAAAAAGTATATTCTTTGTATTCACAGGTATAAACTCTTGGTACGGATGTTTTCTACCACCTTGTGGCGGAACATTTGCAATTGTACCTTCTAAAATTTTTAACAATGCCTGTTGTACACCTTCACCAGAAACATCTCGTGTGATTGACGGTGAATCACTTTTTCTTGAAAGTTTGTCAATCTCATCAATATATACAATCCCATGTTCTGCAGCAGCAATGTCAAAATTTGCTGATTGTAATAGTCGTAAAAGTATGTTTTCAACATCTTCTCCAACATAACCAGCTTCAGTGTATACAGTAGCATCAACTATTGCAAAAGGAACATTTAATATTTTTGCTAATGTTTCAGCAAGCAGTGTCTTCCCATTACCAGTAGGTCCTATAATAAGAATATTAGATTTTTGTATTTCAACATCATCATCTTTTAAAAAAAATACACGTTTGTAATGGTTATACACTGCTACTGAAAGTATCTTTTTTGCCTCTTCTTGACCTATAACATAATCATCAAGATACGCTTTAATTTTTTTTGGTGTTGGTAAAAAATCTTTTTTATATCGTGTTTGAGTTTTTTTTATTCTTGTAAGCAATTCGTATAAAAAGTTTACACAAGTTTCACAAATGTAAACATCGTCTTTTCCAACAAATTTTACATCATGTTGAGTTTGATATAATTGTTTTTTACATATAGCACAAAAAATATGTTCTTTCATTATATTTTATGAAAAGAAAAGATATATTAAATTTTATTTGATAGCTTTTCTGCTAGTGATAACTTCGTCTATGATACCATACTCTTTTGCTTCTTCAGCAGACATATAAAAATTACGTTCAGTATCCCGTCTGAGACGTTCTATAGGTTGGCCAGTATGTTTTGCAAGTATTTCTATAAGTTTTTCTTTTGTATATAACAATTCTTTTGTTTCAATATCTATATCCGTCACACTGCCAGATAGCCCTTCACCATATACAGCTGGTTGATGAATCATTATCCTTGCATGCGGTAAAGCAAACCTTTTCCCTTTAGTTCCTGCTGCAAGTAACAAAGCACCAAAACTCATCGCCATGCCTACACATACTGTTGTTATAGGACAGCTTATATATTGCATTGTATCGTACACAGCAAGACCAGCGGTTACCATCCCACCAGGCGAGTTGATATAAAGATAAATATCTTTATTAGGATCTTCACTTTCAAGATACAAAAGTTGTGCGATTACAAGATCTGCTATATCCGTAGTTATAGCACCACCATAACCACCTACAAAAATTATTCTATCTCTTAACAATCTTGAAAAAATATCGTATCCTACAGCTGCACCTTGGTTCCACCGTTCTATAATTGTAGGTACTATCGCAGGCATATAAACTACCCCCGTTTTAGTTAATTAGTTATTAGCTTAGAGTTATGAGTTATAAAACTCTGAACTAATAATTCTCTCTGAACTATGAACTAATTAACTCATTCATCTTTTTGTTGCATCAACTTCTTTAATTTTTGCGTTTGAAATTATTAACTCAAAAATTTTGTCTTCTAATATATTAGATGCAATAAGACTGAAATTTTTTTCAAAATATTCATTAACTTCTTTTTCTCTACCAGGGTACATACTTAAGAGTTTACCACGTTCTTTTTCTAAAAGTTCTTTTGTAAGTTGTATATTTTCTGTCTCCAATATTTTTTTAAGTATGTATTTTAACCGAATTTCTTCTTCAGATTTCCTTTTTAATTGTTTTTGTTGTTCTTCAGTAAGTTTAAGTTCTTGATTATATCTTGCATATTCTCTTTTTAAAGATTCAAGAAGTTCATTATATCGTTCTTCAACTTCGCTTTCTGGTACTGCAAAGTTGTGTTCTTTTAACAAAATTTCATAAATTTGGTTTCTAAGTTTTTGTTCAGTTTCTCTGTCAAACTCTGCTTGAAGATGTTGTTTTATATCAGAGATTAGTTCATCAAGATCTTTATAACCTAGATCTTTTGCAAATTCGTTGTCAACAGGAGGTAATTGTTTTTCTTTAATTTCTACAAGTTCTACTTCCATTACACCTTGTTTACCCATAAGGTTAGTATCGGGTATGTTAACAGGAAATTCTACCTCAATATTTTTTTTCTCACCACGGGACATACCTACAAGACCTTCTTTTAACCCTTTTGGTAGAGTATCTAAAGAAAGGTTAATTAATACATTCTTACCTTCATAATTCTTCAGTTCTTTACCATCAATGAAAATCTTGTAATTTATAACACAGAAGATATTACTGGTTGCTGTTATATCTTGAGATTCAATTTTTTCTTTTTTTGATGGGACAAGTTTTGCATTACGTTCTTGAAGTTCTTGTATGGTTTTATCAATGTCTGCTTGGGATACTTTTTTAACTTCCTTGACAAGTTTTAACCCTTTATACGATTTCAATTTTACTTCAGGTTCTACTTCAACTTCTATCTCAAAAATACAATCATTGTTTTGTGTTAAATTAAAAGATAAAATTTTTAATGTGTTAGGTATATAATTTATTTTATATTCATTAAAAACCTGAGGGAGTATTTCTTGAACAATTTTTTTAAACAACTGTTCTTTTACCAAATCAGGAAATTGTTTGTTTATTAATTCAATAGGTACTGTACCTTTTCTAAATCCTGGCATTTGTATCTCTTTTTGCAAATCTAAAAGACATTTTTGACGAATTTGTTCCACAAGTTGGTTCTCAACAAAAATTTTAAGTTTTAGCTTACACGGCGAAAGTTTTGTTATTTCAGTAGTTATTTGTTTCATAGTGTTTTAATATATAAAATAAAATTCTCTTTGTCAACAACAATATAAAAAAGTTGCAAATTAAAAATTTTTTAGCGGTTATAAGAGAAATATTTCTATACTGTCCCTGGAAGAACAAAAACAATAATTGTTTTATTTGGAAGAAATCTGTATGCTAATGTTAATTTTACTTTTGCCGCGGGAGGGATTTGAACCCTCACTCCTTGCGGAACACGGTCCTAAGCCGTGAGCGTCTGCCAATTCCGCCACCGCGGCTTGAACAATGTTAATTATATAAACTTTTTTTTGTTTTTTCAATCTTTTTAAACTGAATAATTTAAAATTTTAATTACCTATTGACTTTTAAACAAAAATTTAGTAAAAAAACAACAAAATTTGTAAAATAAAATAAAAACTTGGTAAAAATTATAAAAACGGGGTGAAAAATTTATGTTAAAACAAATGGAAATATATGGTTTCAAATCTTTTGCAGAAAAAACTATATTGTTTTTTGATGAACAAATAACAGGTATTGTAGGACCAAACGGCGCAGGTAAATCAAACATTGTTGATGCAATAAAATGGTGTTTAGGAGAACAGTCACTCAAAGAAATTAGGTCAAAAAATCCAACTGATGTAATTTTTGCTGGCTCTCAGAGTAAACCGCCGTTAAATTTTTGTGAAGTAACTCTTGTTTTTGACAATTCTAAAGGTATCTTTCCGGTAGATTATAACGAAGTAGCTATAACAAGAAAAATTTATCGTTCTGGTGAGACAGAGTATTTTATAAATCGGACACCGTGTAGGTTAAAAGATATAAAAGATCTTATCTTAGATACAGGTTTAGCTTCAGATGGGTATAGTATTATTCCACAGGGTAAAGTGGAATTTGTTGTCTCTGCAAAACCTGAAGAACGAAGGTTACTTTTTGAAGAAGCTGCTGGTATTGCAAAGTATAAAGTTAAACGAGAAGAAACTTTAAGAAAACTTGAACGAGTAAAATTAGACATGGCTCGTGTGGAAGATATCTTAGCATATTTAAAAGAACAGATGTCTTCTTTAGAATCAGCTGTTAAAAAAGCAAAAAATTATCAAAAGTATCAACAAGAATTACAAATGTTAGAATGTGCAAATGTTGTAATACAAGTTAATAGTATAGAAAACCAACTTAAAGAAATAGAGCAAAATTATCTTTCCTTAGCACAACAATATTCGGAATTGTCAAACCAAATTTCACAGGAAGAATCGTTTGTGTCGCAACTCAAAGTTGAGATTGTAGAGATTGAGAAAGAATTTTTAACACTTAAAGATGAAAATGCTTCTATTGAAAAAAAGATTTCTCTATCATCTCAAAAAATAGAAACAATAAAACAACAAATACAAAATATACAAAATAATATCGTTAAATTATATCAAGAGATTGAAGAGTTGAAAAATAAGAATCTACAGTATAACGATGAGCTAAACATCTTGTGTAAAAATGAACAAGAAATTTTAGAAAAGCTAAATAGTTATCATCAACAAAGTGTTTTACATCAAGAAGAATACGGACTTTATAGAACACAAATTTCTGAGCTACAAAAGTCAGTTGTTGAAAAAAATAAAACTATTTCTGAAATTGAATATCAAAAAGTAAAAATTAGAAATGAAATATTAACTTTAACACGAGATTTACAAAGATATAACTTAGAGACAGGATCACTTACAAAAGAGTTGCAAACAAATAAAAATTCTATTGTAATATTTAAAGATGAACTACAACGAATTGAACAACAAATAATTGAGTTAGAAGAAAAAAGAAACGAATATAAAAATAAAATAGAAAATTTGAAACAACAAATTGAAGAAATAGAAAAACAGTTACAACAAAAACAAATCTCTTATGATAATATAAACAGAGAGTTTTATCAAACAATATCAAAACTTGAAAGTATTTCAGCCAATACTTCGGTTTGTAGTTATAATGTGCAAAGGTTTTTCTCATTACTTAAAGAAAAAGGGTTAGAAAATAAATGTTCCCCCTTGAGTTCTATTATAAAAATTGACCCACAATATTATTCTTTAGTAAGTTCGTACTTAGGTAACAAACTTTTTTGGATTGTAGTAGATAATGAACTTGATGCAAAAGAAATAGTTAATGTATTGACAGAAAATAACTTAGGTTTTGCTACTTTTATAATAAAAACAAATTTAGATAATATAGAGTTTCATGAACAAATTGATGAATCTCTCTTAAAAATAATAGAATTTGACCCTGTTTGGGAAAAAGTTGTTAAATTTGTCTTTTCTGATACAACATTTCAAGATGATGTTTTAAAAACAAAAGTTTTGTATCATGGTGGTAAAGTTGATAACGCTTCACAAAAAGAAGATATTTTTGTACTTCAGCAAAAAGTTAATCAGTTAACAAATGAATTAAAAACCTTATCTGATGAAATACAAACTTTGTCTTATCAATTAAACGATTATACAACACAAAAGATGTCTTTAGAAAAAGAACTTATTACTGTTGAAACGCAACTGGGTCAGTTATATTCTATGAAAAAAGAAAAAGAAGAAAATGTTTTGTCTTTGAAAGAACTTGTTAATGTTTTAGAAAGTAATTTATTACAATATGATAAAGAAAAAGAAAAAATACAACAACAAATTAATGAACTTAATGAAAATCTTAAGTCACTTGATGAACAAGAAAAAAAGTTAAGAGAAGAAATAGAACAATCTATGAACAAAATTACAGAGCTTCAATCAAATAAAGTTTTTGAAGAATATGTAAAGGTTAATTCTGAATATGTTAAACTACAACAACAGCATGAGAATTTAATAAAAGATATTGAAAGTAAAAAAGAGATGATTTTATTTATTGAACAAAAAATAAATTCTTTAAATATAGAGATTGAAGAACATAATAAAACTAAACAGCAGTTAGAAAAAGAACTTACAGACGAAGAAAATACGTTATCATTGTTGCTTAAAGAAAGAGAAGAAAGTGCTAAGAAACTTTCTGAAGCAGTCAACAAAATGGAAGAAAAAAAGGTACTATTGACTGAAAAAGAGAATCAAATTAAAAATTTGATACAACAAAAAGAAGAGTTACAACAACAGTTGAACAAAATTGAATTAGAAAAAAATACTTTAGTAAATAACAAAACAGGGTATATAAACTTTTTGCAAGAAAAATATTCCCTTTCTTTTGAAGAAGCGGTGAATATGTATGGCAATATTCAAGAAGTGGATCCACAGGCAATTGAAAAACTTAAAAAAAGGTTAGAATCAATGAGCGCTATAAATTTTGCAGCGCCCGAAGAATATGCACAACTTGAAGAAAAATATAACCATCTTGTAACACAACAACAAGATTTAATTAAAGCTCAACAAGATTTGCTACAAGTTATCTCAAATATAAACCAACAAATTAGCGAAAATTTTAAACAAACATTTTTAACTGTAAGAGAAAATTTTATAAAACTTTGTAATATACTTTTTGAAGGTGGAAGAGCTGATTTGATATTAACGAACGAAGACAATGTTTTGGAATCTGGTATAGAAATAATAGTTCAGCCACGTGGGAAAAAATTGCAAAATATTAATTTGTTGTCTGGTGGAGAAAAATCGTTAGTAGCATTTGCTTTACTTTTTGCATTTTTTATGGTGAAACCATCACCATTGTGTATTTTAGACGAAGCTGATGCACAACTTGACGAAACCAATGTTGTAAGATTTATGAAATTGTTAAAAGAATTTTCTACTCAAACAAAATTTATTGTGATCACTCACAACACTCGTACTATGGAGTTTATAAACACGTTGTACGGTGTTACAATGGAAGAACTTGGTGTTTCAAAAGTCATGTCGTTAAAATTACGTGAAGCAGAAGTTATGGTTTAGTAAATGTATGTTTTTAAACTTAATGATATAAAAATTACTTTTGCTGAAGTTAAAGAAATTATAGAATTAATCAAAAATTTCTTGTCTAAAGAAAAAAAACCTTGTCAAATTGTAACACTTAATTCTCTTATTTATCTTCAATCAAAAATTGATCCTTTTGTAAAAAAATCGTTAGAAGAAGCAAGACTTGTTCTTTGTGATTCTTTTGGTGTAGCATTATGTTGCAGTATTTTTTCTGGAAGGTTGTTAAAACACCAACCTGGAGTTGAACTTATAGAACATATTTGTGAATTGGCAAAACAAAATGAGTACAAAATATATTTGTTTGGTGCAAAAAACGAAGTTGTTTCTTCTGCTGCAGCAAAACTTAAAGAACAATTTTGTGTTGATGTTGTAGGATATCATCATGGATATATTTTTTTAGATGGAAAAGATTTGTCAGAAGAAATAATTGATGATATTAACAAAAAATCTGTTGATATTTTATTAGTTGGTTTACCTACAGAGTTACAAGAACATTGGATTAAAAAAAATATTGACAAGCTTAACTGCAAGGTTGTAATAGGTGTAGGAGGAAGTTTTGATATTATAAGCGGTAGATTAAAACGTGCACCAAGACTGTTTAGGATATTGGGTTTAGAGTGGTATTTTAGATTATTACAAGAACCATGGCGAATCAAGAGAATACTAAAATTACCTTTAGCATTAACAATTTTATTTTTTGACTGTTTAGGAATATGAAAAAATTAGTAATAAGTAGATGTAATGAATATAATTGGGAAAAAATTTATAATGTTATTTTATCACAACTTTCTGTTTTAGATATTTCATCAAAAATAAAAAACAAAAAAGTTTTACTTAAGCCTAACTTGTTAGCTGCACATTTACCTCAAGAAGCTGTAACAACACATCCTGAATTTTTACGTGCTGTTATAAAATTATTTAAAGAAAGAAACAACGAAGTTGTTGTAGGAGATAGTCCTTCAACGACAAATTTTGATGAAGTTGTGTCAAAAACAGAGATCAAAAAAGTTTGTGAAGAAGAACAAGTTGAACTTATAAATTTATCAACTTATACTACAACAGAATTTGAGTTTAACAAATTTGGTTGTAAAAAACTTGTTGTATCAAAAATTGTTACAGAAGTAAATTTTGTTGTAAATTTACCAAAACTTAAAACACATTCGTTAACAATACTTACCTGTGGAATAAAAAATATGTATGGTATAGTACCAGGTTTAACAAAATCGTTGTATCACAGATATGCACCACATCCATCAGATTTTTTAGAAATTTTATATACTGTGTATTCTTTTAGACCACCAGATTTGACCATAGTAGATGGTATTATAGGTATGGACGGAGAAGGGCCTGCTGGTGGTAATCCAAAAAAGTTTGGTTTAATTTTAACTTCAGAGGATGCAACTGTAATTGATTATTTTGTAGTAAAAAGTTTGTTTAAATTACCTGATTATTTGTTAACTAAAAATAAGTATTTAAATAAACCTTCTGAAATAGTTTTTTTAGGTATCTCTAATAAAGAAATAGAAAATGTTGAAGTTGTCTTACCTCAAACAATTTCGGTTATAAATTATTTCCCAAAAATTATACTTGATGTTGTAAAACCATTGATATGGTTCAGACCAAAAATTGTACAAAAGTTATGTAAACGATGTGGAAAATGTTATCAGATATGTCCACAAAAGACAATTAGAAAAATTGGAGGTAGATATTTTATAGATTATAAAAATTGTATAACCTGTTTTTGTTGTTCTGAAACTTGTCCATATAAATCAATAAAAATTGAGAGAAGTTTGTTATATAAAATTTTTGTTTTTACTAAACAAATTTTTAAGTTTTTAACAAAATGAATTTTGAAATACCAAAAAATTTGTCTGAAGCAATAGAGTTGCAGAAACAGATTTCTAAAAAAGTTGTTGTTAAAGATATAATTAAAAAAATTAATTATGTTGGCGGGATTGATGTCCATTATAGAGATAATGAAGTAATTTTAGGATATATTGTTGTATCTTATCCTAAAGGAGAAGTTGTTGAACAAAAATTAAAAATTTTTCCTTATAGGTTTACTTTCCCATATATCCCAGAATTTTTGTGTTTCTTAGAAGGACCTTATATTATAGAATTCTTAGAAGAATTAAACCAAAAACCAGATGTTTTAATCTTAGACGGACAGGGGATAGCACATCCGAGACGATGTGGTCTTGCAAGTTATGTTGGTGTTCTCGCTGAAGTAGCAACAATAGGTTGTGCAAAAAAGATTCTTTATGGCAAGTATTCCTCAGAATTAGGACTAAAACGAGGTAGTTATGTTGACATAATTGATGAAATAACTACTGAAACAATAGGTTGTGCGTTAAGAACAAAGGATAATGTTAAAGAAATAATTGTTTCTGCTGGACATAAAATTTCGTTAGATACAGCAAAAAATGTAGTGTTAACTTTATCAAAATATAGAATACCACAACCGTTAAGGTTAGCTCATAGTATTGCAAAAATTTATCAAACAAAATACACTATAAATTATAATGTTTCTTCAAATAAATAAGTAGAACAGAAATATCAGCTGGTGTAACACCAGAAATACGAGAAGCTTGGCCAATAGTTCTTGGTTTGATTTGAGAAAGTTTTATTTGTGCCTCTTTTAACAATCCGGGTATCTTTGAATAATCAATATCTTCAGGTATTTGTTTGTTTTCAAGTTTTTTCAACTGAGCAACTTGTTGCAGTTGTTTCTCAATATATGGTTCATATTTTATTTGTATCTTTCCTTCGTTTAACATATTTTTTGTATTCCAAAAAATATCTGTTTCTAACTTAAATTGTTCTAATTCTGATTCATCAAGTTCAACATCTTTTGACTGTATAATTAAATCAGCAACTGTTGTGTCAGAGGAAACTTTTTTTGTTTTCAGATATTTTATCAAATTCTTAAGTTTTTCCTTATATTCTTGAAAAATTTTGTAATAATTTTCTTCAACAAGGCCATATTTATAGCCGTATTCTAACAATCTTAAGTCAGCATTGTCTGTCCTTAAAAGTAATCTGTATTCAGCACGAGAAGTAAACATTCTGTACGGGTCCATTACACCTTTTGTTACTAAATCGTCAATTAAAACACCAATATATGCTTCATGCCGGCCCAATATCAACGGTTCCATACCACGAACTTTTGCAATTACATTAATCCCTGCAATAATACCTTGCCCAGCTGCTTCTTCATACCCAGTAGTTCCATTGATTTGTCCTGCGAAAAACAATCCTTCAACAAGTTTTGTCTCAAGCGTAGGATAAAGTTGTGTCGGTGGACAAAAATCATATTCTATTGCATACCCATATCTTGTAATCCTTGCATTTTCAAGGCCAGCAATAGAATGTACTATTTGTTCTTGTACATCTTCAGGCAAACTTGAAGAAATACCGTTTAAATAAAGTTCAGTAGTATATAACCCTTCTGGTTCTAAAAAAATTTGGTGTCTTGGTTTATCTTTAAATTTTACAACTTTATCTTCTATAGATGGACAATATCTTGGCCCTATACTTTTTATTCTTCCTGTGTATAAAGGAGAACGGTCTAAATTGTCAAGGATAATTTTGTGCGTAGTTTCGTTTGTGTATGTGATATAACAATTTAACAATTTTTGATACGGGAATTTAGAAATTGGTGTAAAATGAGAAAACGGTACAGGATTTTCATCTGAAGGTTGAACTTCTAATTTTGAATAATCAACAGTTTTAGCATCAATCCTTGGTGGTGTACCAGTTTTTAATCTTTTTACCTCAAATCCTAACTCTTTTAACGATCCTGACAAACTTGACGGAAATTCTGAGTATCTACCAGCAGGGAAACTTTTTAAACCTATATGTATCAACCCGTTTAAAAAAGTTCCTGTTGCAACTATAACATATTTTGTTTTATATAAATTTTCATGTTTTGTTATTACACCACAAACTTTTTTGTCATCAACAACAATTTTTATTACTTCTTCTTGTTTGATTAAAAGATTTTTTTGTTGTTCTAACTCTTGTTTCATCACAATACGATACAAAGTTCTGTCACATTGAGCTCTTGGTGACCATACAGCAGGACCTTTTGAAGTGTTCAACATTTTAAAATGTATCCCAGTTTTATCAGTAACTTTTGCCATTATACCACCTAACACATCTATTTCTCTAACAATTTGTCCTTTTGCAACACCGCCTATTGCAGGATTACACGACATCTGACCAATCGTATCAAGTGACATTGTTAAAAGTAAAGTTTTAAGTCCTGCTTTTGAACAAACATATGCTGCTTCACAACCTGCATGGCCACCACCAATTACTATTACATCAAACTCTTCTGGATATATATACATAGAATATAATCCTTTGTGCGTATATAATTTTTTTAATTATATAAAATTTTGACATCATAAAACAAGTTGTGATATTGTATTGATTACAAATTAAAAATCTTGTATATAAATAACCTAATGGAACGATATTTTTCTTTTAACACATATTTAAAACAAATTTTTAAAGAACGTGTCCACAGAATAAGTATCAATGCTGGGTTTACATGTCCAAACCTTGATGGTAGCAAAAGTAGTTCTGGCTGTATTTTTTGTAATAATGATGCTTTTTCACAAAGTTATGATTCAAATTTGTCACAAATTGAAAATGTAAGAAAACAAATTGTTGATACAATAAATTTTTTTTCGTCAAACAAAAGGTTTAAAAACATAAAAAAGTTTATTGCATATTTTCAATCATATTCAAACACATATGCTGATGTTGAAACATTAAAAAATATATTTGATGTAATAAAAGAATTTTCACAAATTGTTGGTATCTCAGTTTCTACCCGGCCTGATTGTATAGATATTGAAAAACTCAAATTGGTAAACTCATATTCTGACAAATATCTTGTATGGATAGAATATGGTATGCAAACCTCTGATGATAAACTATTAAAATGGCTAAATCGCAACCATACTTTTGAAGATTTTGTCAATGCTGTAGAACTTACAAAAAAGTTTGATAAAATAAACATAGGTGCACACATAATTTTGGGATTACCAGGACAAGATTTTTTAAAAGATGTAAAAGAAGTTGCAAAATTAGGGTTACACGGAGTAAAACTACACAATCTTCATGTATTAAAGAATACTCAACTTGAACAACTTTATTACCAAGGTGAGATAAAAATTTTAGATATTAATGAATATATAGATATCGTATGTAAATTTTTAGAACATATCCCAGAAAATGTTGTTATATTAAGATTAGTTTCTTCAGCAAAAAAAGAACTACTTATTGCACCACAATGGATGAACAACAAAACTGTTGTAGTTCAAATGATACAAAAAAAGTTAGAAGAAATGGATACATACCAAGGTAAACACAGCAGAAAAATTTTAGTTTCTACAAAGTGATAACAAAGTTTTATCTATTTTAAATACGATAAAAAGGAGAGAATCATATGACTTTGACAGGGCTTGAAATTTATAAACTTTTACCAAAAACAAATTGTAAAGAATGTGGTTTCCCAACATGTTTAGCGTTTGCAATGGCGCTTGCTGCAAAAAAAGTTTCGTTAGAAAGTTGTCCTTATGTTTCAGAAGAAACGAAAAGGATTTTAGCAGAAGCTGCGGAACCGCCAATAAGAACAATAACTATTGCTGAAAAATACAAAATTGGTGGTGAGACAGTGTTGTTCCGTCATGAGAAAACATTTTTTAACCCATGTTTAATTGGCGTGTTGATAAAAGATACTTTTAACGATGACATAATTTCTGATCGTATAAAAAAATTTAAAAACTTAGAATTTGACCGTGTTGGACAAAAAGTTAGGCCAGAACTTTTGTTGATTAAGTCAGAACAAGATAATGTTGACCGTATAAAAAACATTCTTTCACAAGTTGATACTAACATTGTAGTAGGTTTAATATCAAAAAATTCGTCTGTTATTGAAGAAATTTTAAAAATTAAAAAATTACATTTAATTGGTCTTGCAGAAAACAATTCTGAACTTGAAAAGTTTGTAAATATAGCAAAACAAAATAGTATTCCGCTAATGGTGAGTGGAGAAAATTTGCAAGAAATTGTTTCTGTAGTTAACACAATAGTACAAAATTTTGGATACAGAGAACTTATACTTAACCTACCAGTAAAAAATTATGTTCAACTTACTGAAGATTTAACTCAAGTCCGTAGGTTAGCTTTGAAAAAAAACTTTCGTCCATTAGGTTATCCAACATCTGTAATAATAGAATCTGAGGATGTTACAACCACACTTTCATACGCGTCGTTAGCAATACTAAAATATGGTAGTATCGTTGTAGTAAACACTGCAGAACCTGAAGTTCATTTACCACTTATAACTTTAAGGTTAAACATTTATACTGACCCACAAAAACCTGTCACTGTAGAACCAAAACTGTACAAAATTGGTGGTGAACCAAAAGAAGATTCGCCATTGTTGGTCACAACAAATTTTTCATTAACTTATTATTCAGTAGAACCTGAGATATTGAATTCAAAAATACCTTCTTGGCTTTTAATAGTTGACACAGATGGCCTTTCAGTACTTACTGCATGGGCAGCTGAAAAGTTTACTGCTGAAAAAGTTGTTGAAGCTATTAAAAAAGAAAATGTTGAAAATTATGTAAAACACAAAAAGATTATTATCCCAGGATATGTCGCAGTTATGAGTGGTAAACTTAATGATTTATTACCTGACTGGGAAGTAATTGTTGGCCCTAAGGAAGCATCTGGGATACCGAAGTTTTTAAAATCTATATTTGGATGATAGTTTGTATGTTTGTTTGAAAATTATGAAATTTTTTACATAAAAACTTAGCAGAAGGTAAGTGGTTTAAATTATCATTTATAGAACAAATGGGGCGAATATTGGTAGCGAAGTGGAAAGAGCTATTTTACATAAAAATAAAGGTAATAAAGAAAATATGTTGAAATCTGTTGACCGTGCAATAGAACTTTTGTATTTAATTATTGAGGATGAAAAAAAACAAAATTCGTCTTAAAGAACTTTCTCGATTAAAAGAACTTTTAATTAATAGATTATTTTTATTTTGACAACAGCTATAATTCTTTGGACAATTTTGAAAAAAATATTTTTCTCCATTTTTTTATACAGTGTCTAAGGGTAAATAAAGTAAACCACACTTTTAAGAAAACACTGAAAGAAGTGGAATATTTTTTAAAAAAACATGTAGGACAAACTTTCTGGTCTCGACAAACAAAAAATTTGTTGGGATTGGAGAAGAAACCCTTCTACAATACACAGATTTTTAAATGTTTTTGTTTAGCTGGATAAATTATACCATATGTTTGTTATACAATGAAAACAAAATTTATTTTTATAACAGGCGGAGTAGTTTCATCCTTAGGTAAAGGTATTACCACAGCATCTATTGGATTTTTGTTGAAAGCACATAAATATAAAATTGATGTGCTAAAGTTTGACCCTTATTTAAATGTAGACCCTGGAACTATGAGTCCTTATCAACATGGTGAAGTTTTTGTTACTGAAGATGGAGCTGAGACAGATCTTGATTTAGGGCATTACGAAAGATATTTAAACCAAAATATGTCAAGAAAAAATAATGTAACCCAAGGACAAATTTATGAACGTGTTCTTTATAAAGAAAGGTATGGTGAATATCTTGGCAAAACAGTACAAATTATACCACATGTCACTAATGAAATCAAAAGTTGTATTTATCGTTTAGCTCGTGGGAAAGATATTGTTATAGCTGAGATAGGTGGAACTGTTGGAGATATTGAAAGTTTACCTTTTTTAGAAGCAATTAGACAGGTTAGATTAGATGTAGGAAGAGAAAATGTCTTATACATTCATATAACATTGCTTCCATATATTAAAGCTGCGGAAGAGATTAAAACAAAACCGACCCAACATAGTGTGATGAAACTTCGTGAGATAGGGATAGAACCTGATATAATTATTTGTCGTACTGAAAAAATTGTTAGCAAAGATGTGAAAGAAAAAATTTCTTTGTTTTGTAATGTAGATATAGATTCTGTTATTTTAGAACCAGATGTGGGCAGTTGTGTTTACAAAGTTCCCTTGATACTTAGAGAACAAAAATTAGATACTTTGATTTTGAAAAAATTAAAATTAAGAAAACGAAAAGTAGATATTTCAAATTGGGAAAGTTTAGTTGAAAAATACGAGTCGTTAAAAAATACAGTTACAATTGCTGTAGCTGGTAAATATACTCAACTTAAAGATGCCTATAAAAGTATTCTTGAAGCTTTATTCCATGCAGGAGTACATAACGATGTTAAAGTTGATATAAGATATGTAGATGTAGAATTAGCAGACTTTGAGAAATATCTTGTAGATGTACATGGTATAATAGTCCCAGGAGGTTTTGGAGAAAGAGGTATTGAAGGAAAAATCGCTGCTGTAAAATATGCCCGTGAAAACAAGATACCATTCTTAGGGATATGTCTTGGTATGCAATGTGCAGTGATTGAATTTGCAAGAAATGTTTGTGGTCTTAAAGGAGCAAATTCTACTGAGTTTAACCCTAATACTGAACATCCTGTAGTAGACCTTATGGAAAGTCAAAAAATAGTAAAATATAAAGGTGGGACAATGCGTCTCGGTGCGTATCTTTGTAAAATAAAAAAAGATACGCTTGCTTACAAAGTATATAAATCTACTCAAGTTTACGAACGGCATAGACATAGGTACGAATTTAATAATAAATATAGAAAAATTTTACAGGCACACGGGTTGGTAATAAGTGGAGAACATCCTATTTCACAATCTGTTGGATTAGTTGAGATAATTGAACTAAAGGATCACCCGTTTTTTATTGCAGTACAGTTCCACCCAGAGTTTAAATCACGATTTGAAAATCCGCATCCGTTGTTTTACCATTTAGTTGCAACTGCAAAAACTATTTCTGTTCAAAAATAATTTTTATTCAATATCTTTAACACAACGGAAACCTAAATCTGGCAGTTCAGTTGTCTTTGGTAAAGCATCGCGACGATAGGTTAAACAAAAACTTTTTGGTAGTTTATATGACCCACCACGAACTATATAAAAATCTTTATTAAAAAAATTTTTTCTCGCCAATATATCCTGGATAATAATCAAACTTGGATATTGCCCGTTCACGAAACATTGCCTGCCATATCATAACAACCATATATAGATACATCCCGAGTATAAGAACAAACAGGTTTTATTCTACCGAATCTTATTAACCAACTTATATTTGCTGAGTTAGGTTTCAAAAAATTGCCCCAGGGGAAAATTCTTCCATCAGTACCTCTTGCAGCTTTTTTCCCATTCAAACTCTGTTGGCAACCTTTTTTGTACTCATTTGGCATAATTCATAGAATCTTCTAACGAAACGATAACTACAGGATAATCATTTTGCCCTTCAGGATAGGTCCAGTTTTTCCAATGATGTGGTGGATACCCAGTAGCGTCTATAAATAGTTTATCCTGTTTGTAACCTCAGTTTTATCAATAAAAAATCCTTTTAGATAAACTTTTTGTTTTGATCCTTCAGAGGAACAATATGTTTTAGTTGATCAAGAAGTCCTTCTAAAAGTTCTGCAACATTTTTTTATCAAAAGTTTTACAAACATTATTTGATGTTGATAATCTTTGATTTTGATAGAAATTATTAAAGAACGAAGTTGTATATCTTTTGTTTTTGCATAAGGCAAAATATAATAAAATATTTTGTTGTTAGAAACATTTTTGACAAAATTTTCAACCTTTTCTTTCAGTTCAGGTTCAAGATTTGGATAAATTTTGATAAAATAAGGTATTGCATAAATTGAATTAATCTGTATCAAAACAGAGATGATTACTTCTTACAAATTTTTGTTTTCTAAATAAGCAATTAATATATTCTCAGCATCTTTTGTTTTATAATTTTCTATTGTTTTACGTAACAATTGTTTTAACTCAAAATTTTGTTCTTTTTAATAAAGTTCAATAAATGTTGGTAAAAACGAGACTTCACAAAATTTTGATGATTGAATAATACAAATTTTTTTATTTCTACATCGGTAAACATCGGAAGTGATAAGAAAAAACTTTTTGATGCTGAAACATCGTTAATTTGTAACAACAGTTGTTTAACCTTGTCGCTAAAAAATTTGTTGTTTATCTTTGGTAAAATTTTTTGATTTAGTTGAATAACAAAACAAAAATTTAGTATTTTATGAAAATAAAAGCTGTGCTTTTTGATTTAGACAACACTTTGGTAGATTTTATGCAGATGAAAAAACTTGCTGTAGAAATAACTGTTGAACATATGATAAACGCAGCTTCGTCTGGACAGAAAGAAGACTCGATCTCTGAAATATTTAATATTTACCGAAGGACACATATTGGAAAGTCAAACTGTACTTGAGGAACTTATTATAAACAAAATAGGTTATATTGACTATAAAATTTTGTCTTCAGGTATAATCGGGTATCAACGTGGCTACGATCTTGCAACATATTCGTAACCCAAAAGTTATCCCTAATTTAAAAAAACTTATTAAAATGGGACTAAAGATTGGTACTGTTTCTGACGCGCTTGCTGAACAATTTTATAACTATCTTGCAAGATTACATCTTATTCACTGGATGGATGTCGCTATAATTTATACTGACACCGCTGAATACAAACCTTTACCGAAACCGTTTCTTACAGTACTTGAACGTCTTAAACTTCAACCAAAAGAGTACTCTATGTAGGCGACTGGCCAGAACTTGATATTGTTGGTGCAAAAAAAGTTGGATTATGGACAGCGTTTGCACGTTGGGGTAAACATCCTGATGCGAAAGATACTGGTGCTGATTTTAACATCGTTTCTATAGAACAAGTTGTTGATATGCAAAAAATATGATGAAAAATAAACAATTTTTGGTTTGTAAAATTTTTTTATTCTTTTTATTGATAACAGTCGGATTTTGGTTTATATTAAAAAATTTTTTAGAACCAAAATTTGCAGTTGTTGAATATGTTTTAGAAGGTAAAAAATATAAACTTTATTTAGCTGATGAACCAAAAAAATGGTCTCGTGGTCTTATGTATATAAAGAAACTCAGAAATGTTGATGGTATGTTATTTATTTTTCCTGAGAAAACAGATTGCGTGTTTTACAACAAAAACACTTATCTTGATTTAGATATTTACTGGATAGACGGTAGCAGTGTAGTAGGTAAGAATTTTTTGCCATCAGTAAAAAAATCAAAGAAAATAATATATATACCTTCGCCCCAGAGAGTTGATAAAGTTGTAGAACTTGTAAAAGATTGAAAAACCAGTAGAACCGTTGTTGGAGGGGGGCGAGATATAAAATTTTAAAAAATTTTTTCCGACGAAAAATTGTAGTTTTCTAAAAATTTTTTTAAATTTTGTTGACATTTTTCCAAAAATTATATCATAATAGTATAGTTGAAGAGATAAAAAGTTTAATTTATTCTTTTTTATAATCTGCTAAAGAGTCTCTACAGGACAACCCGTAAATTTGTCTCTGCTACGGGCCAGCGGGACACGAGTAACCCTATAGGCGGGTTGAAAGCCTATTTTATAATATTGTACCCGCTGGCCCCTAGAGAGTTTTTCTGCTCTCCGAAAGACCAGGGAACAAACAAGTTCTGTAAAATATTACAAAAATGTTTGTTCCCTGGTCTTTTTTTATTTATATTGGTTTAAAAACCTATCTTAAAACTTTATATTGTAAATAAATGAAGAAAGAGACGAAGATTGTTAGTGTCTTTCTATTTATAGGTATTTTTAATAATATTCTTTTTGGTAATTTATTGACTAACCCAGGGTTCGAAGACACTCCCGCATTAACTGGATGGATACGAAGTGGAACGTTATCCAGTGGTGTAGTAACTTCTCCTGTAGTGAGTGGTAATTATGCTGCAAGAATTTCTACTTCTGCAATAGCAGGTAATAAAGCATTGTATCAAAATGTTAATGTATATGAAGGTAAAAGATACATTCTTTCAGGTTATACTTATTTAATAGTTGCACAAGGAGGTGAATCAGTTGGGTTAGGGTTGAAACCTGGTGGCGGTGGTGTTGCTACGGAATGGGCTGCAAATGTTTCAAATTCAACAAGTACTACATCACAGAATACTTGGGTTTACTTAACTTTAAGTACAAAAGTTCCCTTGGGTATAAATGTTATTGGTGTAAATATTTATCTTCGTACTTCAGGAGCACTATCTACTTGGGCTACTGGATATTTTGATGATATTTCGTTTGTTTTTATAAGTTCTCCACCAGGACAAGTTACAGGTTTTGTTGCTACGACAGGTTCAAACGGTGGAGAAATAAATTTGGTTTGGGTTTCTCCAACAGCAACTATTGGGTACGAAGATGTTTTACCTACTGGATGTTCTTTTTATATACAATATGCTTCTTGGACAGAGGTAAATTTTTCAACTACAACTCAACCTCCTGAAGTTGGGTATCATATCTGGATACCTACGGGTCCTGTTATACAAGGTTCATATTGTTATTATACTGTAAGCGGGCTTGAAGAAGGTGTAACTTATTATTTCAGAATTTGGGCAAAAGATAATGCTGGTAACTGGTCTGAAATTTCTGATGGTGCAACTGCTTATGCACAAATCACACCACTTTCACCGAGGAGTTTGACCGCATTTTCAATATCCTCCTCCACAATTAAGCTTGTCTGGACACCTTCAAATGCTGTATCGTATCGGATTGAGCATTCATCTGTCTCTGATTCTTATGGCTGGATTTTTAGATCAACTGTATCAGCAGCAATTAATGAGTATATAGATGAAAATTTAAGTTCAAATACTACTTATTGGTATAGAATGTTTGGAATTAACTCAGCAGGTGGTGTAAATTGGAGTCAACCAAGCGTAATTGTTTCTACTATAACTTATCCAGCTGCACCAACAGGGTTTACTATAACAACTCGTACTACTACAAGTATTACCTGGAGTTGGACAGCACCAGTTGGTGGTTATGATGGATACAGAATTTATCGTACAACAGATAATTCTTTAATAGCGGACCAAGGGTCTGCAACTACGTTTAAAGAAACTGGTCTTTCAACAAACACTGCTTATGGTAGGTTTGTCCGTACATATAACATTGTGGGTGAATCGTTAGATTCAAACCATGCAACATTTTATACTCTTGCAGCAGCACCGGTTAATTTACAGGTTACCGAAGTGTATTCAAGTTCAATAACACTTGTTTGGGAAAACGGTGGAAACCCTTCATGGACACGGTACGGTGTTGCAAGAGCTGAAGACGAAAATTTTGCTGTTAACCATACAACAGTTGTAACTTTCACAGATAACTTGACACAACTTACTGTAACAGTTACAGGTCTTGGTGGGAGCACAACATATTACTTCCGTGTATGGGCGTATAATGATGATGGTGTTGAATCAGGATATAGTAACATAGTAAGCACACTCACACATCCAGGTAAACCAACTGCACCTGTTGGTTTTTATGCAGTTGCGTTATCAACAGGTTCAATAAAATGGGAGTGGAATATTACTAAAAATGCTACTTATTATCAAATATATGATGCTTATACTAACACACTTTTAGCAAATCTTGAAGGTAACGGTACAACAACATGGGTTGAAGTTGGTCTTTCATCAAATACACAATATTCAAGATATGTGAAATCAGGTAATGAATATGGACTTTCAGACCCGTCAAATATTGTGTCAAAATACACGCTTGCATACCCGCCTACAAGTTTAACTGCAATACCATTAAGTTCGTCAACTATAAATCTTGCCTGGAACTACAGCGGTGCTACAAAATATCAGGTCTGGTATTCTACAGATAATATAAATTATTACCAAACCGCAATTGTTGATTCTACTACAGTTAATTATACTCACGGGAATCTTGTTGCTGGTAATACTTATTATTACAAAATTGTTCCTGTGAACGGCGATGATGTAGCAAATGAAAATTTTTATTCACTGATTGTTCCAACAAGAACATCACCTTCGCCAATATATTCTTTCTCAGGTTTTGCTTTAACTACAACATCAATTAAATGGCAATGGTCTTCTGCTTTAGGAGTAGATAAGTATAGAATTTACTCCGCAACTGACAATTCTTTGATAGCAGACCAACTGTCTGAAACTGCATTTATAGAAACTGGCTTATCAACAAACACTGCATATGGGAGATATGTTAGAGCGGTTAACACTTCTGGCTTAGGCGAACTTTCACCAAAAACTACGGTCTATACATTAGCTGCAACACCAACTAATCTTTATTTCATTAGTGTGTTTTATACAAGTGTTACATTTACCTGGTCTGCTAATGGTAACCCGTACGGGACAAAGTATGAAGTGTCACAGTCGGTAGATAATTTCCAAACTAATTTTTCTACACCAATCTCTACTACTTTTGATACAGTAGTATCTATTAGCAATCTTTCTCCGTCAACCACTTATTATTTCCGTGTCAGAGCGTTTAATGGTGATAATATACCTACAGAATTTTCTCAAATTATAACAACAACTACTTTATCTTTACCACCAGTTGATATTTGTATAACAGAAGTTTTAGCGAATGATTCACATTCTACTGAAGGACCAGGCGAGTTTGTTGAAGTATACAATCGTGGTTCAGTAGAAGTAAATTTAGCAGGAATGTTTTTATGTGGTGAAGGTATTGTAGATTATACAGGTACATACGATTTAGGACAGAGCGGGACTGTTCTTTATCCTGGTTGGCACGCGTTAATTGTTGACCCGGACTATGATGGATGGTATAACACTTGTATCCAACAACATGCGGATTTAAACAAACTTATGATGTTGACTATAAGTGGAGATACTACATTAGGTTCTGGTGGGTTAGCAAATACTTTTGAATCTGTATGGATAACCTCAGGGACAGTAGTGTTAACTTCGTTTACTTGGGTATCAGACGCAGGTAATGGTAAATCTTGGGAAAAAATAGATTATTCAGGTCCTGCAATTGACAGGTCTGATTCAGACAACTGGGCTGTATCAACACATCAGTCAGATAACAATTCGTATTGTACACCAGGATTTTTAAACAGTGTATCATCTGGAGGTGTTTCTCCACCTCCTCCACAAGAAGATATTAACCCCTCAGATGTTGTTATAAACGAATTTCTTTCCGATGCTGTTTCAACAGATAATGGTAACGAATGGATTGAGTTGTATAACAATCTTTCAACAAAAACGGTTAACCTTGCTGGATGGAAGATACAAAAGTCTACAGGTCCAACAATAGATGTTGCTGTATGGACAGATTTGTTCACAATAACTTCTGGTAGTGTTTCTCCTAATGGATACTTTTTATGTGCACAGTCAACAGCTGCTGTGAGATACCGTGCTGATTTTCAATATTCAGATTCTGCTACAATGAACAATTCAGCACCGTTTGCAATACGGTTAGTTACACCTTCAGGTAAAGAGATAGACCGTGTAGCATACGGAGGTAGTGGGTCAGACGGGTTAGCAGAAGGTGAAAAAGCAGCGATCAATGTTTTCCCAGGTGAAAGTTTAGCAAGATATCCTGATGGGAAAGATACAAATGTTAACTACGACGATTTCATCAAGTTAACAAATCCTACACCAACAAATTCTTCTGGTCCTGACAGAATACCCCCTGCTACTATTACTGATCTTAAAGCACAGATAGGACAAAATTCTGGTGAAATTATCCTTAGTTGGTCAGCACCTGGCGATGATGGTTCGTTATATGACAACACTTCAGATGCGTATTATATTGTGAAATATGCAACATATCCTGTCATAACTTCTACTACTTCGTGGTGGGAACAAGCAATTGAGTATATTCAACAATGGAGTGTTGCGCCACAAGGTGTTCAAGAACAAAAAGTTTTACAAGGATTCTTCCCAAGGACAACATATTATTTTGCAATAAAGACAGTTGATGATAATGGTAATGTATCAGATATAGATATCAACGCACAAAATTCTTTAACCCAAGCGTCTGCTTATGCACAGGTTGGTTTCATTGGTTCTGTAATACGGATAAACGAAGTTGCCCCTGACCAAACATCTTCTGCTGGGTATGACTGGATTGAATTTTTTAATGCTTCAACTTATTCTGTTAATATATATGGATGGAAAATTTATGAAGTATACACTTCTTCAACACAACCAATTGAAACAATAGAAGCAAACTGGTCTTTCCCAGCACAAAGTTATCTTGTATTACGGTTTGGTCAACAAAGGAATGTGTCTACACCACAACAAATATCTACAAATTATTATGAACTTTATACAGATAAACCAGGTCTTACTGCAACGGATAACATAATTGTTTTAGCTGATAATAATAACAACTGGATAGATGTTGTTTGTTTCGCTGACAGAAGTGGAAGTTTGTCAAATTCTACACGGTTCCGTGCTGCGTATAACTATGCTGTTTCTATAGGACAATGGTATGGTCCTTATGCTGACGGAACAAATGATTGGTTGATAGAGTATTATTGTGCATCAACATTGTTTATGTCATCAGGCAAAAGTATAGCACGGGATGAAATTTCAACTGATGGTATAAACCCGTCAGTTAACGAATGGTATATGACAACACAACTTACTCGTGGTACTACAAATTCTGGGATGGATAAAACACCGCCTGCTGCTATAACTACATTACAAGTTTCAGCAGGTCCTAACCGTGGCCAAGTAAAACTTTCCTGGATTTCAGTTGGTGATGATAGTTATACAGGTATAGCATCTGGGTATATGTTGAGATATAATGTTGTTCCTATAACAGAAGAAAATTTCTTTGAAGCAATAAATGCTGACAGAATTTCTAAAGATGGACAATCTGATAATGTTTATATGAAACCACAACCTTCAGTGAAACAAGAGACAGTAGTCGGTGCTTTACAAGTAGGTGTAACATATTATTTTGGGATAAAAGTTTTGGATAAACGTGTCAATTTTTCTTTGTTATCAAACATAGTATCCTTTGCTGCACCTGATATTATAGGTTCAAATATACGAATAAACGAGTTTGCTGTGTTAGAATCCACTGCTACTGGTGGTGATTGGGTTGAACTATACAACGCTTCTGAAGATACTGTGAATATTAAAGGATGGACATTATGGGGAATAAAAGCTGGAGAAACAACACCGTCTAAAATAAAAGAGTTTCCAGAAATATTTTTACAACCTAAGGATTATCTTGTAGTAAACTGTATCCCTGGCGTAGATGAAAGAATTTCTAAAGGTGACAACGGATATTGGGATGTATATACTACATACGACATACGCGGGTTTGAAGGAGTGTTGTTTTTAACTGATACACAAGGTTTTGTTGGTAATTATGGCAACATTGTTGACTTTGTAGCATATACTTCTGGTGGGACACCAAAATGGAAAGATATATGGAATACAGTGTGTGATTATAACCAATGGTCACCAAAGATTAATAATGACACAGAAGGTGTTGGATATGCAGTGGATTGGTCTTCAGGACAAGCTGGTTTTTCATTAGGTCGTAACGGTTTTTCAATAGATACTGATAACACATTACCATATGCTAAGAATGATTGGAAATTATATCGTTCACCTACAAAAGGGTATCAAAACGATGATGTCCCACCTGCTACAATTACATCTTTTAAAGCAACATCAGGTGATATTGAAGGGTCAGTTAAACTTAGTTGGGTAGCACCAGGAGATGACGAGTTTGTAGGTGTTAATTATGGAAAATATGGAATAAAATATGCTACATTTACAGTAGAAACATCCTCAACAGTATGGTGGCAACAAATTTCTGGCAGAAATGTTTTCAGTGGTGTAATAGAATTGAAAATAGGTGTTGATATTTCAACAGTACAACCTGCTAATGTCGTAAGTTATACAATTACAGGATTGTTCCCAGGGTTAACTTATTATTTTGGTATAAGAACATATGACGATGTTGGGAATGTATCAGAACTTGATGAATTTTTGTCAACCAACAATCCTGTTTTTGCAGTAGCGTTTGATACAATACCTGCAAAAGTACAAAATGTTTTAGTTAACACAAGGAGTAAAACTGTTGAACTTTACTGGGACAAAAATACAGAACTTGATTTTGGCCATTATGAAATATATTGTGATTCAGGTACAGGGAAAACTTTTGTTATCTCTACAACTAACACTTATTTTGTTCATACAGGATTAAGAAATGGACAAACATATTATTACGAACTCTATGCTGTTGATTTAAAACAAAATATGAGTTTACCAACAACTGTTTATGCAATACCAAAAATTGCGCCACCAACAAATGTTGCTGCAAAACACTATGGAACATATGTGAAACTTGTATGGGAACATTCTATAGATTTTACTACAAACGATTTTATGATGTATAAAATATATCGTAGTACTGATAAAAATGTCCAATTTGTTTCTGTTTCAACAACTGTTAGTAATGAATATCAAGATGTAAATGTTGAGAAAAATGTTTATTACTACTATGTAGTTTCTGTTGATAAAGATGGTATTGAAAGTGAACTGTCAAACATTGCTGAAGCAATACCTGATTTGCTACCACCAAAGTTTGTTTCTATATCAAAACTTACTTCACGAGATTTAGGAAAAATTAACGCAAAGATTGACCTCAAGGTTGTAGATGACAGGTTTGTTGTAGGTGATAAAGAAGGAAAAATTATATCTTTAGAAGGGAAATACAGAGTTGTTGGGTCTGATACAGAATATAATGTAGAATTTGATCCGAAATTTGTCTCAGGAAGTTCAGAATATATTGGTAGTGCAGAATTTGAATTTTCTGTGATAACAATCAGTGATAAAGGGATAGAATATCAGTTTATAGCAAAAGATGAGGTTAACACTTCGTATTATCCTTCTGATGGAGGTTGGGAAAAAGTTTTACCGACCGAAGATAAACCAGAACAAAAGTTTATTACATTTTCAAACCCAGAAGTTGTTTTTGGTAAAGAAGTTGACGAAGTTGTGATTTATGACCAACAAGGAAATAAAGTGTGGGAACAAAAAGCTGAACCAAATAAATTAGTTGTATGGAAAGGAGAAGATAAAAATAATAAACCTGTAGAATCAGGTGCATATATTTATCAAATCAAAACAAAAGATGGAAAACGAAAATACGGTGTAGTGATTGTGGCGAAGTAAGCAGGTAGTGGTAGTAAATAGTGCAGAGTAAGAAATAGTTCAGAGTTATGAGTTATTAGTTTGTGGTTGATAGTTAATAGTAAAAAGAATTGTAGGTAGACGCACTCTTTATCCCGCTACAGAAGTGAAGTGAAAAAGTTAAAAAGAGAGAAATAAGGATATGAAACCACATAGAAAATTTGAGGTTTTGCAACAAGCTGTTAATTTTAATGGTTTGTTAAAATATTGTCAAAATAATTCTAAAAAATTTCTACTCTTTCTTACTTTCTTACTTTTTTATCTTTTCACTTTCCCCTACGCAGCGTTCCAAAATACGAACTGGTCTGTTGTAGCAGAGAGTATGGGCGGTGTTGCAACAGCAAAAAATGAAGAAACATTCAGTATTTTTTACAACCCAGCATGTTTACCAAATGTTGAAACTAAATCAATACAACTGGCTTATTACAAACCGTATGCTGGGTTAGAAGATGTAGATTTTAGTATTAGCAACATAGCTTTTGTTTTACCTACAAAATACTTTTGTTTAGGAGTTGGAGTTGGGTTTTATGATATTGATAATTTATATTATGAAACAACAACAATTTTGTCATTGGCTACAAATTTGAAAAAAATGTCTTTGCCTTTGCCATACATATCTGTTGGGACAAATTTTAAAATGTTAACAAAAGGATATAATTTTGATAACGAAATTTTAAAATATGAACCTGTTTTGAATAACAAAAGGTCTGTATCATCAGTTTCGTTAGATATTGGGTTAAACTGTAAATTGTTAAAAGAAAAATTTTTGTTAGGTTTTTCAGTAAAGGATATAAATCAACCAAATGTTGCTGTAACTGATATAGAAGATATTGTTCCAATGACGATAAGTTTTGGCAGTGCATACAATTTTGGTGATATAAAAGCAGGTCTTTATTTTGAAGATTTTACTTTAGCAACTGAAATAAGATATAGGAACCAACCTTGGGGTGAAGAACAAACAAAATTGTTTTATGCGTTGGGGATTGAAACATTTCTTAATTTTCATACGATAGCGTTACGTGTTGGTGTTAACAAAGATTCAGTTAATTTTGGTTTCGGATATTATAGTATAAAAATTTCTAAATACACTATTGTTTTAAACTACGGGTTCGGAATATCAACGGTTATCTCAGACAATTTTGGTAATCATAGATTCTCTATTGAACTACAATTTTGATTTTTTCATCTACAGAAAGGATATAGTGTGAAGTATAACAATGTTTTTGTTTTTATAACAATTACTTTTTTCTTATCAGTAGGATATTCACAAATAAATGTTTATTTTACTGACCCGTATAACAACCCACCATCTCTGAGTTCTATTTCTACAATAAAAAAACCGATTGATTTTGCGTTAAAAGAATTTATTGATTCATCACCGCAAACAACAATGTATATCTGTATTTATGAAGTAAATAATACCACAATAACAGCCGCAGTTGATGATGCGGTTAATCGTGGTGTAAAAGTTTGTGCTATTTTTGATAAAGATGTGTCAACATCAGTGTTCAAAAGCAATTTTGAATACAAAAAACTTGCTTCAGGAACACAAATTATGCATAACAAGTTTGTTGTTGTAAAAAGTTCAAAAGTGTGGACTGGGTCATATAATTTTACTGTTTCTGCTACTTATGAACAAGATAATTTTGCATTAGAAATTTTTTCAAACCAAGTTGCAGAGATTTATGAAAAAGCGTTTTGGTATATGTGGGAACACTCAAATAATATAAGTATATCTACACGTATTGCAGAGTTTAACAATAAACAGGTTAGTTTAGATGATGGAACAAAAATAACTGTTTATTTTAATCCTTACTCACAAGATCCACAATTAAAAAATGTTTTAATAAACAACTGGTTTTATGAAGAAAAACCAAAGATAAAAAAATTATGTTTTGCAGTTTCATGGTTTACAGAGAAGAGTTTAGCAGATTATTTAATACAAATGAAGAAACAAGATGTATCAATTTCTGGGATAGTTGATGACCAAACTTCCGGTAATCCAGTTTTTACACAATTGCGTAATGAAGGGATTGACATTTGGTTTGATGGAAGACAAACCTGGGCTGGAGATGGACTTATGCACCATAAGTTTTGTGTTTTAGATCCGTTCACAAAAAATGCAAAGGTTATCTGTGGTTCTGCAAACTGGTCTGATTCAGCATTAACTTCTGGAAGTAATAAAAATTATGAAAATCTTCTTGTTATAGAATCACAACAAGTTGCAGAAGTTTTTTATAAAGAATTTTTGAGATTGTACAACAAAGCTGTTTCACAACAAGTTTCTAATTATTTATCTAATGAGATGGTAGAAGATATACTTTTTTATCCAAACCCTGTGGAAGAAAAATTGAACATAAAATTTAAGCCAAACTTTGGTGTTAAAGAAATAAAATTTATGATAGTTTCGTTATATGGTATCAAAATCTATGAGAAAAATTTGGAGTTTACTGGAGGGATAGAAAACAAAACTGAAGTTGAACTACCAAAAGATATATCTTATGGATTATACAACGCTGTGTTACGTGTGAAAAGTTTTGAGACCCAAAAAGATTATGTGAGAAAAATTGTAGTAAAGTGAAAATATATTTAAGGATATGAAAACATATAAGAAATTAGATATTCGTCGACAAACTTTTAATTTTGTAAAAAAATTTGTTAGTTTAATATATACTTTCCTTACTTTTCAACTTTTTGTATTCTTTCCAACTTTGTATTGTTCCATTTTTGAACCATATTTTTTGCCATATTCAGCAGAAGAAGTTGTGTATATGCAAGCAATAAATGTTTTGTCTGAAGGGGAAGAATCTTGTGGTAAAAACCCTGCTGGTTGTGCTTTAGAAAACAAAAAATCAGTTTCTTTTGGATACACATGTTTGAATTTTAAAGATAACTTGTCAAGTATAAAGTTGTTTCTGCCAGGGAAGTTTAGTAATTTAGGCTTCTTATTAAGATATGCAGATTTTGGTGATACAGAGTTTGTTTCAGAAAATTTTGATATAGCAAAAGAAGATCTGTATTCTTTAATTTTAAACACATCCTTAGGGAAGGAGATTTTTTTACCTGGACTGTTTTTTGGTGTTGATTTAAACTTTGGTAATGTTAAACTTGATAAAACAACCCAAACATTTGGTTGTTCATTTGGCACAAAATATATTTTTAATTTTGTTTCAACAGAACTACATTTTGCGTCAAACATAAGTGCAAACTTTGCTGAAGATGAAAACCTGTTTTTTTATGCATTTGGTTTAAAATATTATATTCCTGAATACAAAAGTTTTTTGTCTATAGGATATAACGATAATATAGATAAGTTTGTTACATTAAATATAGAGACAGAGTTTACAAAAAGTTTTACTTTTATTATAGGATACGAAACAACAATTGATAGTTCTTTAACAAACTATTCTTTTGCGGTCAACATTAAAAAAAGACCTGTAGAAATAGTTGGTTCTACAAAATATAACCCAAATTTTTGTTGGACAACAGGTGTTTCTATAAATTTTCTTTGGTGAAAAAACTTTTATCAGGAGTAAAAAAACAAATTTATGAAAGTTTGTATTAAACTATTTTTTATTTTACAAATTTTTTTAATAAACCTTTATTCTTTACCTCAGGTGGTTATCACAGAAGTTGCTCCAGATCAACAAAGATATAAAGATTGGATTGAACTATTTGTTTCGTCTACAATTTCTTTAACAGAACTTAAAAATTTAAGTTTAGAAATTACTCATTATAACCTTACAAAAACTTGTTCTTTCCAAAATGTGATAACTTCTACTTCAGGCGTTGTAGAAAAAGGGAAGTTTGTTATAATTTATATAAACGCAGAGAGTGATAAAGTAGAGTTTGATACAAAAAATAATTTAGTAATCCAACTTTCAACTACAACTTTTTATATAACTCAATACGGTATGTATTCTTCAGATGTTATTGTTGCAATTAAATCTCAAACTACATACATAGATGCAGTATGTTTCACTGATAAAGATGGTTCTCCAGAAAGTACAATTATAAATAAACTTGGTGAACTTATTTCAAATTCTCAATGGAAAGCTGAAGGATGGGATGGAACTTATAGCCAGAAATGGTGTGCAAGTTCTGACGGGCTTGACAACAATATAACTTTACAACGATTACAAGATGGTAGTGGGTTACCTTTAGATACTAATAGTAAAGATGATTGGATAATAAAACCACAAACATTAGGTTATGGATACAAAGAGGTTGTGTCTGAGACACAAAAAGTTGTTGAAGTTGATAAAACCACGAACCCGTTTTGCCCTGAAGATCTGAACAACAATTTTGTAAAAATAAACTTTTTTATTGACGATTTTGATGCAAAAAAAACTATTGTTATATATGATATTACAGGGAACGAAATTGTTAAACTTTTGGACAGAGACAGGTTACCTAACGGCGATGTTTCAACTTATTCTTCAGTTAGATCTGGTAGCATAACTTGGGATGGGAGAAAATCTGACGGGTCAAGAGTTAAAACAGGTGTCTACATCGTATATTTTGAAGCATACAATTCCACAAATGGTAAAAAATATGTTGGAAAAGATGTAATTGCAGTGGGAAGGAAGTGGTAATGAACAACAAACTAATTCGTATATACACATTCACACATCTACTCATTTACACATTCTCCGCCTTTATTTATCCTTTATTTGAAGAAAAATATATTTTTGCAAACACTGCTGGATTGTGTAACACTAACGCAGCAATGGATGATAATGTAGTTTCTATATATTACAACCCAGCAGGATTGTTCAAAATACCTAAGGCAAGTTTTTATTTTTCAAATACAAAACTTTATGGTATTGACGAACTTTTAAGCAACACAATATGTTTTTCAGCAGAGGTTAAACATTTAGGTAAAATAGGGTTGCTATACAACATCTTTGGTTTTGATTTATATAAAGAAAACTTGATAAAATTTGTTTATGCAAATAGTATTAAAGAAAGAATATCGTTTGGGATAGGGGTTAACTCTTTATCTGTTGGTATAAAAAACTATGGGTCAAAAAGTTTCCCAAGTATTGATTTAGGTGTGTTAGCAGAAGTTGACAACAAAGTTTTTTTAGGGTTTTATATAAAAAATTTTGATTTACCAAAAATTGCTGATGATGAAATTGTTTCACAGACAATTGTTGTTGGTTCAAAAATTACGCCTGTTAAAGATGCCTCAACATATATTGATGTTGTAAAAAACACAGAACAAGATGTTTTTGCAAAAATTGCTGAAGAAGTAAGTTTGAATATCATAGAAAATTTTATAACAATTTTCCGTTGTGGTGTTGAAACAGCAACAAGATACAAACCTGTGAAATATGCTGTTGGGTTAGGGTTGGGATATAAAATAGGTTCGTCAGAAATTATAATTGATTATTCGTATTTATTATCCACAGTTTTAGGTGGGCAACATCTTGTTTCTTTAAACATAAACTTTGGGAAAAAAGAGAAAATATTTTTTGAAGAAAAACAAGAAATATCAGGTACAAAAAAACGAAAAACAGAGTTGCCATCTAAACCAATAAATATAAACACAGCAACTGCTGAAGAGTTAGCACAACTGCCTGGTATCGGACCATCAACTGCACAAAAAATTGTTGAGTACAGACAACAAATTGGTAAGTTTACATCAATAGAACAACTGCTTGATGTACCACGTGTCGGAACACTTACTTTGCAAAGAATTACACCATATATAACTCTTGGTGGAGAAGAAAAAACATCACCAGTTTCACTACCAGCTGTTGTTCAGCCAGAAAAAATAATAGAGGAAAAACAAAAGTTTAATCTAAATACTATTACAGAAGAAGAACTTGTAAGTTTAGGTTTTTCATCAACTGCTGCTAAAAATGTTATAAGGTACAGAATAAAAGTTGGCAAGTTTAAATCTGTTGATGAACTATATAAAATTCCGTATGTTGACCATTCAGTAGTTGATAAAATTAAAGAAAAACTTTATGTTGAATGAATATAATGATAATTATTTTATCCATAATTTTCTTTTTAAACCAACAAAATGTTTTTTGTCAGACAGAATACGATGTTGTTTCTTCTACAATAACAGAGGAAGAATTTACTATAGAAGAACAACAGTTAGAAGAGTTGTATCAAGAAATTGATAAAACTGAAACAGAAACTGTTACAACATCAGTTGAAGAAGATGCACATTTGTATCAAGAAGAAGACGGGTTTTTGGAATCGTTATTACAAAATCCTTTAGATATTAATACTGCAACATATCTACAACTTAAATCTCTTCCTGGGCTAACTGCAGAGTTAGCACGAAAAATTATCTACCAAAGAAAAACAAAACCTTTTCAGTCAAAAATAGAAGTTAAAGAAATTCTTGGAGAAGAAATTTACGAAAAATCGTCATCCTATTTTGAAGTATACAAAACTACTCAATCAAAAAAACTTAATGGACAGATAAGTATAAAATTTTATCCTGAAGAAAAAACTGAGATAAAAACATATTACCAACCTACTGAAAAGTTTAAACAACCATACTATTTTTATAACAGGACACAACTGTATTATGGCGACAAATTGTCGTTAGGATATGTGTTTCTACATAAACCGAACGGAATTATCCCTTCAACAGAAAGTTTTGATTATTTACTTCGTAAATGGTGGATAAAATTAAACCCTGTGGGACCGTTTGACAAAATTATTTTTGGTAATTATAAAGCAGGTTTTGGCTACGGAGTGGTGTTGCATGAGAATGCAGCAGTAGAATCTGTAGTTGGTTCTGTTAAACCTAAGATGCGCGGGTTAAGAGAAGATAAAGGTACTGCTGATAATTCATATTTATATGGTATCGGACTTGAAGGAAATATTGGTGGGGTAGAATATGCTGTATTTTTTTCACAAAAAGATTTAATTGTTAAAACTTCTATTTATATAGAAAAAACTATTACTGAAACTGGTGAAGAACAAACAAATTATGTTTCTTTACTAGTAGACGATTTACTTGAAATTCGTAATGGCTATGTTGACTATGATAATTATTTGTTAGATTATGATGTTAATATAGAAACTTCAACAATTGGTAAATTACCAAAAAGTAAGGTACAAGAACAACTTCTTGGAGTAAATTTTTTGTTCCCTATATACACATTAAAAGTAGGTTTTTGTGGATATTATGCAGAATATGACAAACCATTTGATCCTGACAAAAGTAAAGTTTCAGGATATAATCTTTTAGACAAATATTCAGAAAAATGGGGTTGTGTATACCGCGGGGATAGGTTAGCAGTAGGAAGTTTGTATTTTGAACTACCAGTTGACAAACTCACATTTTTTGGTGAGGCAGCACAAAGTAATGCTTATTTTTCACAACAAACTTCTACTTCAACATTTTCACAACAAGGATACGCAGTTAATTTAGGGTTACTTCTTTCTTTAGGTAGAACAAAATTTTATTTATTATACACATATCTGGAACCAAATTTTTATTCTCCATTAGGGATACCAACAAAAATTTATGATTATCCTAACAACCAACACGGGATAAAAATTGGGAATAACTTCAAGTTTAAAAATGGAGAGACAAATTTTTCTTATGGAGTATGTGAACTGTTCAGAGGTATCTGGAGTGGATATTCTGGTTCTGAACAACCACGGTTCCCATCAAGATATAACGAATTGTTTTTTGATATAAAATATTATTTTTTACAAAACTTAGAAGTTTATTTCAAAACAATTGATGATTTAAGAGAACGATATATAGATTTAAAAACTTATGATTTGTCATCTGAAGAATTAAGAGTGCAAACACCACAGTTGAGGATAAAAAATAGGTATCAAGTATCAACAAGTGTTTTAAAAGATATATCTTTACGGTTTAGATATGACCAACAATGGCAAAAATTTTTGGATTATGACAAAACTTATTATGGTGAACAATTCTGGGCTGAGTTAAAATACAGGTTTTTGGGGTTTACAATAAACAACAAGTTCTGTATTTTTAATTCTGACAACAATGTATATTTAAGTTATCTTGAACCACAATGGTATAATTCATATATTTTAGAAAACGAAGAGGGTTCTACTGGAGATAAGTTTTATTTCACAATATCATACAAAATTACAAAAAATAAAGTTGTATGGTTTAGATACAGATATAAATTTTATACATCAAAAATTACAAGTCCTACAGATTCTGAGTTCAGAATACAAATAGATTATGGGTTTTAGATATAGAGACAACCTGAGGTGGGGGGTGGGGGTGGAGTTTTAATTGTTGTATTTTACTACAAATTGTTTTTTATTGTTTATGTTCGATAAATTGGCTAAAATTTTTGTTACAAAAATATTTATAAAAAAATTTTTAAAAATTTGTTGACAAAATGCCAAAAGTTTGTTCTATATATTATATTAGGGCAGGGGTGGTTATAAATACTTCCCCAAAACTATGCCCTGAAAGGAGGTGAATAAAGAATGATAAAAAAATATAAAGGTTTTACTTTAATTGAACTGATGGTTGTAGTTGTTATTCTTGGTATTCTTGCAGTAGTTGTTGCACCAAGAATTCCTGATCTTGTTAAAAAAGCAAAAGAAGGTGCTACAAAAGGGTCTCTTTCTACTCTTAGGTCTACTCTAAACATTTACTACAGTGATACGGAAGGATTTTACCCTGCTACACATTGGGATAAAAATAATGCCCCAGATTCTGATTTTCCTTCCCAAAGTACAGTTTTAGAAAATGCTCTTGTGCCAAAATATATAAAAGCAATACCTGTAGTGAAATTACCTACTGCACATAAAAATGAAGTAAACACTGTGTATGTATTTAAAAATGTTCCATCTGTGGCTACGGAAAGTAGTACTGGAGGTTATGGTTGGGGTTATGGTTCAGTATATGGTACAGATACCTACGGACACATAATGGTCTATTGCGAACACACAGATACCTCTGGGAAATACTGGTACGAATATTAAAAAATGTTGGATATAGGTGGCTTGGTAGTTAGCCAAGCCACCTATCCTCTTCCTGTTGGGTAGAAAGGATTTGAAAACAAAATGTTTTTATTTTTTGTTTTTATAATAGGACTTATCTTTGGCAGTTTCGCTAATGTTTTGATTTATAGGATACCAAAAAAAATTTCTATTATTTCCCCAAATTCTTTCTGTCCTTATTGTTTCTCACCTATAAAATGGTATGATAATATCCCTATATTAAGTTATATTTTACTTTCAGGCAAGTGTAGAACTTGTGGGGAAAAAATTTCTTTACAATATCCTATTGTAGAATTGTTATCTGGTATTTTAGCAGTATTTACTTACATAAAATTTAGTTTTAATACAATGTGGCTTTTTTTTAATCTATTTTTTATTCTTTTAGTTGTAAGTGTTATTGATATTCATACAACAGAGATACCTGATGTGTTATCTTTTTATTTGATTATTTCAGGCGTTATTTTATCAGTTTTTAATCCGTTGTTAGGTAAGGAAGTTTTAATAGGTGATACCATATTTATAAGAATAGCAAATTCTTTGATAGGTAGTATAAGTGGATTTATAATTTTTTTCTTAATAGAACTTTTTGGTAACAAAATTTTTAAAAAACCAGTTTTAGGCGGTGGTGATATAAAGCTTTTGAGTGGTATTGGTGCATATTTGGGGGTTCAATCGTTGTTCAAAATAGTATTTTTTTCGTCAGTAGCGGGTACTTTATATGTTTTGATTTTAAGTGTTATAAAAAAGAAAAAACTTTTTGGTGAATATATACAATTTGCTCCGTTTATTTCTATTGGTTGTTTAATATATGTATTTTTACTTTAAACTTTTGTTTTTTCAAAGGTTTTAAAAATCTGTAGTTCAAAGAAACTAACCCTTTTAAAAACAAACTTTCTTCTAATGGTAAAAGGTCGCAACTGCTACATTTGTTTGTGGTATAACTTCTTTCCAAAACAATATTGTCATATACAGGAGAGCCCCAAAAAGTTGTTTGGTATGGATTAAAATTTTTTATTAACAAAATATCATTCAAACTTTCCCATCCTATGTTTGTATAAATTTCAATTTTTAATTTAGGTGAGAATTTTTTTGTATAAATTTTATCCCATAACTGCCAGTCAATCATAGCAATAGCTGTCTGTAATTCTCTAAGTGAAGAAGATGATACAAATATACAATAATCTTTTAGCCATGGATAACCATTGAAATAAAATAAAAAATATTTTTCTTTTGGCGAGAAATTAGGTTCTACATCAAATACAATAATTTTTTCTTCTTTTGACACAAAAATTGTAGAGAAAACATTTTTTTGTTCCCGCCTACAACTGAGAGAGAAAATATGAAATATAGTTAGAAAAACAACAAACCAAAAGGAAATTGATAAATATTCTTTTTTCATTATATTAGTTTTTCTGCTGATTGCAAATTTCTTTTAAACAGTTGTTTTCCAATATAAAATTTTGTTATTAAGTTCAATTATGAGAGAGATATACAAAAAAATTTTTGTTATTTTATTCTGTTTTTTCTTTATTTTAGTACCTTTGTTGCCCGATGTGCAAATTTCACGACCTAAACTGTTGGGGATAGAAATCATAAGTTTTCTTTTGTTAACGGTTTATATTATTTTTTTGATTTTTGAAAACAAAGTTTTATATCCTAAGAACAAAGTTCTTGTTTTGATGTATATATTTTTGTTGTATGTTTTGCTAAGATACTTTTTATTTTCTGATAAGGCATTTGCATATAACGAGGTTAAAAGATGGTTATTAAGTTTTTGGTTGTTGTATTTAATAAGTATTCTCGGTAGTGAAAACTACAAGATTTTAATAACATTTTTTATTGTCGGGAGTTTTTTATCTGTGTTGTATGGATTATTACAACACACAGGTGGATTCTACAGAATACAAGTACCAAAGTTTGACCGTGTAATGAGTATGTTTGGCAACCCAATATTTTTTGCGGCACATATAATAAATTTTTCACCATTAGTTTTTGGAAGGTTCTTGTTGTCAAAAAAATTTTTTAATAAGATAATTTATTTAACAATTTTTATTGTTTCGTTAATAACACTTTATTATACAAAGACACGTGCTGCGTTCATTGGACTATTTACAGCAATTTTGATATTCGTTTATTTGTTATTATCAAAGGAACAAAAAATTAAATATTTAGTTTCTTTATCTATTTTATTTTTAATTTTTGTTTGGTTAACAAAAAATATATGGTTGAGACAACAAGCACATTTTTTAATCTGGCGAGATAGTTTAAAAATGTGGTATTCAAAACCGTTCTTTGGTATAGGGCCTGGTAAGTTTCATATAGAATTTGTAAATTTTGCGTCAGAAGAATTAAGAAAAATTTGGCCTGAAAAACAATGTATCATAAACGATGCTCATAATGAATATGTTCAACTACTTGTTGAAAATGGAATTTTTGGTTTTACTCTTTTTTTGTTGTGGCTAGTTTTTTTCTTTCGTTTCGTAATTAAGTTAATAAAAAATTTGGATGTTAAAAAATTTAGGTTTGTATATGAATTGAAAATAATTATCAGTTCTTTATTATGTGCTGCTATTGCTGTTTTAGTACAAAATTTTTTTAGTGTTGATTTACGATTTGTTATTTCTAATGTGTATCTCTTTATTACTTTAGGATTTATTTTTGGTTACACATCTGAAATTGAAGAAAAAAAATTGTTTTTTACTACACCAGTTATTAAAATTGCTGCTTTATGTATATTTCTTTTTCTATTAGGTATTTTCTCATATTCAGTAAAACAAAAGACATTGAGCTTTATAAGTTTGCTACATTTTACTAAAGACGGAGTTAAAATCCAAATTAATGATGTAGGTAGTGGGTTACTACAACAAATTTTACGTCCATACATTGCTCATTATAAACTTAAACAAGAAAAAGATTTTTTTGATGAAAAAATTTTAAATGTAGCTAATACTATAAAAGAGTTAGAAGAACTTAAACAAAAATATCCTAACAAAGCTGTAATATACGAAAAGTTAGCTTGGGTTTATGCAAAAGAGAGGGATTTTCAAAAAGCAGTTGAAAACTATTTAGTTGCAATAAAACTTAATCCGAATTCGTATTCTGCGTATAATAATCTTGGCAATATTATGTTTCTTACTGGGAATAAACAAAAAGCAGTTGAGTTTTATAAAAAATCTATTGAAATTAATCCTAACCAGATTGATGCAAGGCTGAACTTAGGAATTTTGTATTATTACGAAGGGAAATTGAATCTTGCTGCGGAACAGTTTAATAAAGTGTTAGAACTTGATCCAAATAACGAAAAGGCTATTGTTTACTTAAAAAAAATGAGGGAATAAGTTTATGAAACAACAGAATATATGTAATCACTTTGGTCTTTGTGGTGGGTGTGAGTCACAAAATTTGGATTACAACATTCAGCTTTCTCAAAAACAAAATTATATTAAAGAAAAATTCAAAGATTTTGCAGTTGAGCAATATTGTGATATAATTCCGTCACCACAGGTATGGTATTATAGAAACAAAATGGAATTTGTTGTAGGAAAAGAAAAAACTGGCGAAATTGTATCAGGTCTTCGTCAAAAAGGTAAGTTTTATAAAATAATAAATCTTAAAGAATGTAAAATAAGTTTTGAAAATACATTAGAAATTCTTGATATACTTAGAAATTGGGTTAAAGAAAGTTCAATTGAACCATACGATCTTGTTTCTCATAAAGGTAAAGTTAGATATCTTGTAGTAAAAGAATCAAAAACTAACAACAAAATTTTGTTAAACCTTATAGTTACAGGGACAAAATATCAAGTTGAAAATAACGAATATGATTTATACCGTTCATTTGTTGAACGATACAAAAAATTAAATTATGTTAGTTCAATATATTTGTCAATAAACAACAAATTATCTGATAATGCTGTTGCTGAAGAAATTTTACATCTATACGGTGAAAAATATATTGTTGAAAAAATTAATGGTGTTTTATATAAAATTTATCCACAAACTTTTTTACAAACTAATACAAAATGTTGTGAGTTGTTATATAAAACAGTTTTAGATGAAGTTGAAGAAGGGAATATTTTGGATATATACTGTGGTAGCGGAGGTATCACTTTACAGATTGTTAAGCATAAACTTTCTATAGATAAAATAATTGGGATCGATTCTTCACAGGAAAATATTAATACAGCAATAGAAAATTGTGAGTTAAATAATTGTAATAAAGATATAATAGAATTTGTTTGTTCTACAGCAGAAGAGTTTGTACAGAAATTGTGGAAGTCAAAATTTCTAACTAATCTTTCAACAATTGTTGTTGATCCACCGAGACCTGGGTTGAGTAAAAGAGTGAAGTCAATACTTCTAGATTTATCTGTAAATAAAATAATTTATATTTCTTGTAATCCTAAAACTCTTTATGAAGATTTGAAAATTCTTCTTAAATTTTATAAAATAAAAAAGATAGTCCCAATTGATATGTTCCCTCATACACCACATATTGAAGTAGTTTGTGTGTTGGAACATAAATAAATTATGTAGAGTAGAAATATGAATGAATTATTATCACAACTTAATGAACAACAACGTGCCGCGGTTGAATATATTGATGGACCCATGGTAGTTTTTGCCGGAGCTGGTACAGGGAAAACACGAGTTATAACATATCGTATAGCATATTTGTTAAGTTTAGGAGTAAATCCTTACAACATCTTAGCTGTTACTTTTACAAACAAAGCTGCACAGGAAATGAAAGAAAGGTTGTTACAATTGTTCCCATATAAAGCTGAAAAAGTATGGATTTCAACTTTTCATTCTTTATGTGCTAAGATTTTGTATACAGAGGCTGAAAATTTTGGTATAAAAAAGAATTTTGTTATTTACGATGAAGACGATTCTGTTAAACTTATTAAGGAATGTATTAAAGAAATGTCAATCACACATACTGGTCTTTCAGCTTATGATATTTACGAAATGATTTGTAGAGCAAAAGATAATTTAATTGATCCTGAATCATACAAAATTAACACTATTGTTTTTCAACAATATCATAGGGAGATAATATCTGAGATTTATTCAAAATATCAGTTGAAATTGCAATATAATAATGCATTTGATTTTGGTGATCTAATAATGAAAACTGTTGAGTTTTTTAGAGACGAGAGGTTTGTTGAGATAAAAAACAAATATGCTGAAAGGTTTAAATATATTCATGTTGATGAATTTCAGGATGTAAATTATGCACAAGTTGTGTTATTAAAAATTTTATCTTCCGTACATCATAATGTATGTGTGGTAGGTGATGATGATCAAACAATATATTCTTGGCGTGGCAGCGATGTTAAATTCTTGTTAAATTTTAAGAAAGAATTTTCTACTAAAGATTTACAAGTTAAAGAATTTAAAATTACTCAAAATTATAGGTCTAAAAAGACAATTTTAGAAGTCTCTAATAAACTTATCAACAATAATAAAAATAGAGTAAAGAAAGATCTTTTTAGTGAGATTGAAGGTAATTTCAAAGAGGATATAAAAATAAAACAATGTCATAACGAATATGATGAAGCAAAGTTTGTAGCAAAAGAAATACTTAAATTACAACAAACTGAAGAGTTTAAAAATGCTGCAATAGCTGTTTTGTATAGGACAAACTCACAATCCCGTGTTTTTGAAGAAGTATTTTCTGAACATAAAATACCATATAAAATTGTTGGTTCAGTTGTGTTTTATGAAAGAAAAGAGATAAAAGATATAATATCATACTTACGTGTGTTAGTTAATCCTGAAGATAGTATTTCGTTAAAACGTATTATAAATATACCGCCAAGAGGTATCGGAGAAACAACTATACTTTATCTTGAAACTTTGGCTAAGGAAAATAAGACATCTTTGTGGGAACAAATTGTTAAAATTGATGATACAGAACTTTCTTTAAAAGTAAAAAATGCTGTGTGGAAATTTTTGTCCCTGTACGATTTGTTAAAAAAATATAAGGATACGATGTATCCTTCTGAGTTTATAAAATTTTTGATTGAAAAGATTAAATATATTGAAATGATAGAGGAAAATAATAGATTTGAAAATAAAAACGAGCGGGTCGCTAATCTTGAACAACTTGTTGATCTTGCTAAAAATTTAGAGATACAAAATCATATTTCTACAATTGAGGAATTTTTAAATTGTATTTCATTATATACCGCAATAGATACCGAAGAAAAAATTGAATTTAAAAACCGTGGGTTGAAAGAGGTCGTTTTAATGACCTTGCACTCAGCAAAAGGACTTGAGTTTGATGTTGTATTTATTGTTGGGTTAGTAGAGGGAATTCTACCTATTTGGTGGGTGACAGAAGAAAATGATGGCTACAAAAGTTTGCTCTATAATAAAAACAAAATCTATGAATTAGATAATTCTGATATAGAAGAGGAACGAAGGTTGTGTTATGTTGGTATCACAAGAGCTAAAAAGTTGTTGTATTTAACATATTATTTGAAACGTTCTTTATGGGGGGAAGAGAAAAAATGTCTTCCATCAAGATTTTTGGAAGAGATTTTAAAAGAATGTACAAAGTTAGAACATACACAGTTTAATTTTTCTTCTGAGACACAGCAGGTGGATAAAATTGATTTTTTAACAACTGGTGAATATGTTGTTCATGACAAATTCGGTATAGGCAAAGTTGTTGATATTTTGAAAGAACCGCCATACGATAAAATTGTCGTTGTTTTTCAAAATGGACAAAAGAAAAAGTTAAGTTTACAACATGCAAAACTTAAAAAATTTAAAGGATATAATGTGGAGTAATGAAAAAAATTTCTAAACAAGAAGTAAAACATATTGCAGATTTATCTCGGTTAGCATTAACTGAGGAAGAACTAGAACTTTATTCAAAACAATTGGAAGTTATATTAGAGTATATGGACAAACTTAACAATATTGACACAACAAATGTTGAACCTGTCTCAAGTATAATTATGTTATATAAAAATGTAGAAGTTAAACCGTATTATAGAGAAGATGTACCAAAAGAAAGTGTGTGTAGGGAAGAAATATTACAAAATGCGCCACAGAGGATACATAATTATTTCAATTTCGCATATAAAGAAAATCATTTATTATAAAAGCATGCGGTTTCTTGGACACAGGGGATGATAAAGATAGCTTATCAATTTTATGAGTTCTTTGCTGGCGGCGGAATGGCCCGAATTGGCCTAGGAGAATCATGGCAGTGTACGTTTGCAAATGACATTGATAGCAAAAAAGCCGCATCTTATCGTTCTTTTTTTGGCGAAGATAGTCATTTAGTGGTTGATGATATTGCGAATATCACTACTGACCAATTGGTGGGAACTGCCGATTTGGCTTGGGCTTCCTTTCCTTGTCAAGATTTATCGTTAGCGGGGGATGGCGCGGGACTTTCGGGGAATCGTTCAGGGACTTTTTGGCCATTTTGGAGGCTCATTACACAATTGAGGAACAAGGGTCGAGCCCCTAAAATGATCGTGTTGGAAAATGTATATGGCGCTATTACGTCCAACGGGGGGCGGGACTTGTCTGCCATCATCGAAGCGATAATAGCTCGCGGTTATAAGGTGGGACCCATTGTTGTAGATGCAGTGCACTTTTTGCCACAAAGTAGAGTGCGGTTATTTATTATTGCCGTTGATGCTAAAATGGCTATTCCCCGTCACTTATTGTCTGATGAGCCAACACATCAATGGCATCCTGCTTCCTTAGGTAATGTCTACGACCTGTGCTCTGAATCTGCACGTTCAAATTGGTTGTGGTGGAACCTTCCCACTCCCCCTATCGTCGATATGAGCATCGTCGACTTAATAGAGGACGATCCTGACAATGTGAAATGGCATACACC